>Ga0325401_1000176_pt1 | contig 41198 bp, 37 predicted proteins | sample PopdelMetagenome_FD_205666 | JGI IMG/M metagenome (GOLD analysis project Ga0325401, IMG submission 205666) | Populus deltoides microbial communities from Bellville, Georgia, United States - Xylem-PdKOR-R2 | ecosystem: Host-associated > Plants > Phyllosphere > Stem > Wood/Secondary xylem | place...
GCCTCGCCTACAAGGCGAAGGACGGGGTCGACTACACGTTGAACCTCATGGACACGCCCGGCCATGTCGACTTCGCCTATGAGGTGAGCCGCTCGCTCGCCGCGTGCGAGGGCGCGTTGCTGGTGGTCGACGCGGCGCAGGGGGTGGAGGCGCAGACGCTCGCCAACGTCTACCAGTCGATCGAGCACGACCACGAGATCGTGCCGGTCATCAACAAGATCGACCTCCCCGCCGCCGAACCCGAAAAGGTCCGTGCCGAGATCGAGGACGTGATCGGCATCGACGCGAGCGGAGCGGTGCTCGCCTCCGCCAAATCGGGAATCGGCATCGGCGACATACTCGAGGCGGTGGTCGCGACCATCCCGCCGCCCAAGGGCGACGTGTCGGCCCCGCTCAAGGCGATGCTCGTCGACTCATGGTACGACCCGTATCTCGGCGTCGTCATCCTCGTCCGCGTCATTGACGGGGTGCTGAAAAAGGGCCAGCAGATCAAGTTCATGCAGGCCGGCACCACCCATTTGGTGGATCGCGTCGGCTGCTTCCGTCCCAAGATCGAGCAGCTGACCGAACTCGGCACCGGCGAGGTCGGCTTCATCACCGCCCAGATCAAGGAGGTGGCGCAGGCCCGCGTCGGCGATACGCTGACCGATGCGAAAAGGCCCGCCGCCGCGCCGCTGGAGGGGTTCAAGGAGGTCCAGCCGGTCGTCTTCTGCGGCCTGTTCCCGGTCGATGCCGCCGATTTCGAGAAGCTGCGCGAGTCGATCAGCAAGCTCCGCCTCAACGACGCCAGCTTCTCGTTCGAGACCGAGTCCTCGGCCGCGCTCGGCTTCGGCTTCCGCTGCGGCTTCCTCGGGCTGCTGCACCTCGAGATCATCCAGGAACGGCTGACCCGCGAATACGACCTCGACCTCATCACCACCGCGCCCTCGGTGGTCTACCAGATCGAGCTGACCCATGGCGGCGGCCATATCGAGCTCCACAACCCCGCCGACATGCCCGATCCCAACCGGATCGCGGAGATCAGCGAACCGTGGATCGAGGCGACGATCTACGTCCCCGACGAATATCTCGGCTCGATCCTCAAGCTCTGCCAGGATCGCCGCGGCATCCAGAAGAACCTGACCTATGTCGGCGGGCGGGCGCAGGCGACGTATGAACTGCCGCTCAACGAGGTGGTGTTCGACTTCTACGATCGGCTGAAGAGCATCAGCCGCGGCTATGCCAGCTTCGACTATCACCAGATCGGCTATCGGGAGGGCGACCTCGTCAAGATGAGCGTGCTGGTCAACGCCGAGCCGGTCGACGCGCTGTCGATGATCGTCCACCGCGGCACCGCCGAGGTCCGCGGGCGGGGCATGTGCGAGCGGTTGAAGGACCTGATCCCCCGCCACCTGTTCAAGATCCCCATCCAGGCGGCGATCGGCGGCAAGGTGATCGCGCGCGAGACGATCGCAGCGATGCGCAAGGACGTGACCGCCAAATGCTATGGCGGCGACATCAGCCGCAAGAAGAAGCTGCTCGACAAGCAGAAGGAGGGCAAGAAGCGGATGCGCGAATACGGCAGCGTGCAGATCCCGCAGGAGGCGTTCATCGCGGCCTTGAGGATGGGAGACGACGCTTAACCGACATCGTCACCCCGGCCTTAAACGGGGCCTCGCTTCTTCGTCCGGAACGCCAGCCACCCTCATTCGTCCCCACTCCCGCAACAAGGAGCCCCGCATGACGATCTTCAACAAGGACATGGTCGACCTGGCGAACAGGACACCTTCTGGCAGAAGGAGGTCTACCGCGACCCCAAGGTCCAGATCGTGCTGATGAGCATCCCCGCCGGCGAGGAGATCGGCGCGGAGACCCACCCGGCCGACCAGACCACCTTTATCGTCGCCGACGACGCGCAGGTGACGATCGACGGCCACAACACCAAGGCCGGGCCCAACCACCTCGTCGTCGTGCCGAAGGGCGCAGAGCACAACATCGTCAACAAGGGCTCGGGCGACCTCAAGCTGTTCTCGGTCTACGCCCCACCCGCCGAGCCCGAGGGGGCTGCCTTCCGCACAAAGGCCGAGGCGGAGGAAGCCGAGAAGGGCCTGCTCGCCCGCGCGGCCGAGGCAGTCAAGGATGCGATCGGCCGCTAACGAAAAGGGCGGGAGACCCTTCGGTCGCCCGCCCCACGCGTTCGGAAGGTCCGATCAGTTCGTCGAACTCTCGCTGTCCGACGAGTTGAACGCATCGCCCACCGCGCCGAGCAGGCCATCGGTCGACGTGTCGAAACCGATCGAGTTGTCGTTGGTGTTCTCGGAGACGTTGCCGTCCTCGTCCTGGTTGTACGAAGACTGCGACGAGTCAATATCGAGACCAAGCGTGCTGCCAACGTCGCCGACGACCCCGCCCGAGGCGTCCTGATCGTTGGAGTTGCTGCTGTAGCTGTCGTCATTGCCACCGAAGATGTTGGTCAAACCGGCCATGATAAGCCTCCTTGCTTGGAAAGAACTATGTTCGACCCGGCTGGATCGTGCAGGTAGAACGGCACACCCACCCGACCCGTTCCGCCCCGCAACGGCACCGCCGCCCTTCCGCCGACCCGTTTCGGATCGTGCCGCAACCGCAATAAGCCGCATAGGCGCTGGGTTTGCGCAAGCTAAACAAGATCAATAGCTTACTTCAGCTGCGCAGCAGCGGCACCGCTTTGAACCGATCCGGCACGGTTCAACCGGCTGCGGCAGCGGCCACGGCGGCGGACAGCTCCGCCAGCCCGAACGGCTTGGCCAGCCGCCCCGCCATTACCTCCGGCTCGTCCCCGGCCGGATAGCCCGATACGATCAGCACGGGCAGGGCCGGACGCTTCCGCCGAGCGACCGCGGCGAGCTGGACGCCGGTCATTCCGGGCATGACCTGGTCGGTGACGAGCAGGTCGGGCGCCGTCCCGTCGCCCAACAGCTCCAGCGCCTCCGCCCCCGATCCGCACGACGTGACCCGGTGCCCCAGCTCGGCCAGCATCGCCGCGGTGTTTGCCCGAACCAGCGGCTCATCGTCGACCAGCAGAACCGACAATGGCCCGCTCGCCGCCGCGGTGTCCGCCACTGAGAGCTTCGCGTCCCCGGACGCATCGGTGACGGGCAGCAGCAACTCGATGTGCGTGCCCCGGCCCGGCTCGCTGGCGATCCGCATCGCCCCGCCCAGCTGCCCCATCAGCCCATGCACCATCGACAGGCCCAGTCCGGTGCCCGCGCCGCTCGCCTTGGTCGAGAAGAACGGCTCGGTCGCCCGCCGCAGCGTTTCGGCGTCCATCCCCTCGCCGGTGTCGCTGACGCTCAGGCGCAGATACGCGCCCGGCCCGACGCCGCTCGCGTCCGCCGCCTTCACCTCGGCCAGCGCGATCGCGATGCGGCCGCCGTCCGGCATCGCGTCGCGGGCGTTCACCACCAGGTTGAGCAGCGCCATCTCCAGCTGGTTGGGGTCGGCCATCGCCGGCGGCAACGTGTCGTCCGCATCAAGCTCCAGCGCTACCGCCGGGCCCAGCGTGCTGCGGAACAGGTCCTCGAGCCCCCGCACCAACGGCCCGATCGCGGTCGCGCGCTTGTCGAGCGGCTGGCGGCGGGCAAAGGCGAGCAATCGCTGGACCAGCGTCCGTGCCCTGACCGCCGACTGGTGCGCTCCCTCCACCAGCCGGTGCTCGCGCGTCCCCGCCTCCGCGCGGGTCAGCAGCAGGTCGAGCGTGCCCAGGATCGGGGTCAGCAGGTTGTTGAAGTCATGTGCGACGCCCCCAGTCAACTGCCCCAGGGCCTCCATCTTCTGGCTTTGGCGCAGCGCATCCTCGACCGCGCGCAGCGCGTCGGTGCGGGCCAGCTCATCGGTCACGTCGCGGGCGATGCAATAGGCGTGGTCGCCGTCCGCCACCGCGGTCCAGGTCAGGTGACGGTACGATCCGTCCGCCGAGCGCAGCCGGTTGGTGAAGGGCGGCACGCTGCCCTCCTCGCGCAGCATCGCCCGCGCCGCCTCGGTCGGGAGGTGGTCGTCGGGATGCTCGATCCACGCCGAGGTACGGCCGATCAGGTCGCCTGGCACCCAGCCGAGCAGCCGCTCCCACGCCGGGCTCGCGCTCAGCCAACGGCCCGCCATGTCACACACGACAAAGGCGTCGGTCGACAGCGACCACAACCGGTCGCGCTCGCGGGTGCGCCCGTCGACGCTGGCTCGCAGGTGCTCGGCCTGCGCGGCGGCCTGCGCCGCCGCGGCCTTGGCCGCGGTGATGTCCTCCGCCACCCCAATGAAGCCGTCGGGCATCCCAGCCTGATTGTAGCGCGGCTGCGAGATCGAGCGGATCCAGCGCCACTCGCCGTCCGCGCGGGCATAGCGTGCTTCCAGGGCAAAACGGTCGCCCGACGCCTCGCCCGCGATCGACTCGGCGACCACCCGATCATGGTCGTCGGGGTGCAGGATTGTGCGCCAGTCGAACAGCAGCGCCTGCTCGTAGGGGACGCCCAGAAACGCGACATAGGCGGCGTTGACGAACTCGCGCGTCCGATTGGGCGCGGTGACCCAGATCGGCACGGGCGCGCTGTCCGCGATCCGGCGAAACCGCGCCTCGCTCTCCCGCGCGCGCTCCAGCATCAGCCAGCGCTCGGTCACGTCCTGGATCAGCGCATGGAACCCGATCACCCGCCCGTCGACCGTCAGCGGGATGTGGTGGATGACCGCCCGGCGCAACCCGGAGGCGCGGTGGAACTCCGCCTCATACTCCACCGCCTCGCCCGCCAGCGCACGGCGGACATAAGGCAGGCGGGTCGCGTACTCGGCCGGTGACATCAACGCTTCAAGCCGTTGACCCACGATGCGGTCGAGCGGCACCCCGAACCAGGGCTCATAAGCGCGGTTGACGAAGCGGAAGCGCTGTTCGGTGTCGACGAACGCGATCATCACCGGCAGGGCGTTGGCGATGCCGCGCATCTGCTCGGTCGCGCGCGCCTGGAACGTGTCCAGATCGCGCTCCAGCTCCGCGACCCTGGTCTCCAGCTCCGCGATGCGGCGCTGGGCACCCCGGCTTTCGCGCTCGTCGGCCATCGGTCCTCCGGCCCGCCTGACGCAGGTGAGTTCCCTCTGCTACTCCGGGCCGGTCGAGGCAAGGGGGCCGACCGCAATCGGCCCCCTTGCCTCCCTCAGAAGCGGGCGCGCACCCCGCCATAGGCACCGCGACCGGGGGTCTGGAACCCGAACACCTCCTCGTAGTCCTCCGCGAACAGGTTCTCCACCCGCCCGAACAGCGAAATGCCACCGGTCAGCCGGTAGTCGGCGTTGAGGTTGACCAGCACATACTCCTGCAACGACGCGCGCACCGGCGCGAAGCTGGGGGCGGTGAACGCCACGTCGTCCTGCCGCCCGTTGTAGCGGAAGGTCAGTGTGCCCGCGAACCGCTCGTCACGGCTGCTAACGGTCGTGTTGAGGCTGCCGATGTGCCGTGGCCGCCGCACCTCGCGCACGCCGTTCTCCTCGGCGTCGAGATAGGTGTAGGCGAGGTCGAAGCGAAGCTGGTCCACCGGCCGCGCCGACGCGAACGCCTCCACGCCCTGCTGCCTGGATCGGGTGGTGCGGTTGAACGGGCGCGAGACGAAGTCGGCCCCGAACACCGTGTAGATCTCGTTGACCAGCCGGCTGTCGAAATAGGTCGCGCCGATATTGGCACGACCGCTCACCTGCCAGTCCGCGCCCGCTTCCCAGCCCTTGGACTTCTCGGGCTTCAGGTCGGGGTTGCCGACGTACCGCCCGTCCGAAAAGCCGAACAGCTCGTAATAGCCGGGGTTCTTGACCCCGGTGCCGTATGCGCCGCGCACGCGGATGCCGCCGGGCAGGCGATAGCCGGCCTGCGCCCGCCAGGTGGTGGTGTCGTCGAAGCGGCTGTTCCAGTCCTGCCGCACGCTCGCGCCCGCGGTGAAGGCCTCGGACGCCGTCAGCTCATACTGACCGACCAAGCCATAGTTGGTGGTCTGCCGCCGCCCACCGAACACGAAGTCGGACGGCGTGGTGTTGCGGAACTCCTCGCGCTCGGCATCGAAAGCGGCGGTCACCCGGTGCGAGATGCCGCCGGTGCTGCCCAGGCCCAGGCTGGACTCGAAGCTGCCCTTATAGCGCTGCCCCTTGTCGCCCGAGGTGCGTGCGTCGCCGTCGAACCCTTTGCGGGTCGTGTCGGCGATCTGCCCAGTCAGCGCGTTGGTCCAGCGCCCGGTCACCAGCTCGCCGCGGACCAGCGCGTAATAGGCCTCGTTGCGGCTCCGCACGCCGGGGCTGTCGACCGGCACGAAGAACCCGCCCGCGGTGCCCGTGTCGTTGGTCAGTGCGTCGGTGTAGCTGTAGCGGCCGACGCCGGTCAGCTTGAACGCGTCGGACGGGGTCCAGTTGAGCTTGGCGGTGGCGGCGATGCTGGTCGACCCGACGTCACGATCGCCGCCGCGCGCGGTAGGGCTGCCGTCGGTGCGATACAGCGAGCTCGACAACGCATAGTCGAACCGGTCGCTCGCACCCGCCAGCCGCGCGCCGCCGGCGGCGGTGCCGAACGACCCGCCCTCCGCGCGCGCGCTGAACCCCGGCGCCTCGCGCCCGGTCAGCGTGATGTACTGGATCACGCCACCGATCGCGTCCGACCCGTACAGCGACGACTGCTGCCCGCGTAGAACCTCGATCCGCGCCGCCTCATCGGCGATCAGCGTGCCGAAGTCGAACTCGCCCTGGAACGGATCGGCGACCTCGATCCCGTCGATCAGCACCAGGACGTGATTGGCTTCCGACCCGCGGACGCGGATCTGGGTCTGGCCGCCGACCGCGCCGGTACGGCTGACCGCCAGGCCGGGAACGTCGCGCAGCACGTCCGACACGATCCGCGTCTGGCGCGATTGCAGCGCCTCGGCATCGAGCAGGGTGACGGAGGCGGGCAGGTCGGCGAGCCTGGTCCCCTCGCCGGACCGCGAGCCGGTGACGACGATCGGGTCGCCCGCGGCATCCCGGGTGGGCAGCGACGGATCGCTCTGGGCGAGGGCGGGGGACGCGGCGACCAGCGCCAGCAGGGATACGGACAGGAACTTCACGGGCTTGAACTCCAAACGACGACACGCCCCGGCACGCGTAAGCGCACCGAGGCCGATTATGCCGTCACTCAGGGGTTCACCCCCGTCCGCCCGGCGCACCCTGGCCGGTCGAAGGACAGCCGCGACAGGCAGGTCTCCTGGCTTGCGGGTCGTCGCTCTCTTGCCGCCTTCTCGGGACAGGTGGTCCCAATGGCGTATGGCAAGGTCGCTCGCCGCTCACAGTTGCAGGGGCAGCCGGGGTCTCGAACCCCGTTCCCTTTTCATCCCCTCGCAGGGAACCTTGCGCGTGGGCGGGCCCCTAGCCGCGGGCAGGCGGGTTCGTCAACGTGAGCCGTTCCAGAGGCACGACCAGCCCTTCGCCGAACCAGCCGCTGACGCCGTACACCTCGGCCAGCAACGCGGGCGTCAGCACCGCGTCGGGGGCGCCGTCCGCGACCAGCCGCCCGCCGTCCATCACCAGCAACCGCTCGCAGAACCGTGCCGCCAAGGTCAGGTCGTGGAGCACCGCCACGACCGTGCCCCCCGCATCGGCGCGGGCGCGCAGGATCTCCATCCCGCCGATCTGGTGCGCGGGGTCCAGGCTCGCGAGCGGCTCGTCGGCGATCAGTGCAGGGGCCTCCACCGCCAGCGCGCGGGCGAGAAGGACGCGCGCGCGTTCGCCCCCCGACAGCTCGGTCACGGCGCGGTCGCCAAGGTGCCCCACCTCCGCCAGCGCCATCGCGCGCCGGACGGCGTCCCGGTCCGCCTCGCCCGGGCGCGACAGCGGCCCCAGATACGGCACCCGCCCCAGCATCACCAGCCGCTCCGCCGATACCGGCCAGTGCACCGTCTGCCCCTGCGGTAGGTACGCGATCGTCCGCGCGACCTTTGCCCGCCCGAGGCTCGCAGTGGATTCGCCGTCGATCGATACGTTCCCCGCAAAGGGGATCAGCCCCAACAGCGCCCTCACCAGCGTCGACTTGCCCGCGCCGTTGGGGCCTAGGATGCCGGTCAGTCCCGTGCCGATCCGGACGGACACCCCGTCCACCACCGCGCGCGCGCCCAGCGTCACGGACAGGGCTTCGGCCGCGATGGTCACCACAGCCGCCGCTCCCGCTTCAGGTGGAGGAGGAACACCGGCACGCCCAGGAATGCGGTGACGACGCCCAGCTTCAGCTCGTTGGTCGCCGGGATCACCCGGACCGCGACGTCGGCCAGCGTCAGCAACGCCGCACCCCCCGCCGCGCTCGGCCACAACAGCGCCGACGGGCTCCGGTCGGTGAAGGGGCGCAGCAGGTGCGGGACGATCAGCCCGACGAACCCGATCGCTCCCGACACCGCCACCGCGCCCCCGACCCCGATCCCAACGCCCAGCAACAACCGGGTCTGGGTGCGCCTCAGGTCCACGCCCATCGCCGCCGCCGCGTCCTCGCCCAGCGTCAGTGCGTCGAGCGCGCGACCGTCGAACGCCAGCAACGCCATGCCGATTGCGATACACGGCAGCGCCAGCGCGACGTGGCGGAACGACCGATCCTCCAGACTGCCGAGCAGCCAGCTGGCGATCTCCATCGCCGCGAACGGATTGGGCGACAGGTTGAGCGCCAGGCTGATGCCCGCACCCGCCGCTGTTCCCACCGCGATCCCGCCCAGGATCAGCACCAGCGGCTCCCTGCCAAGCCCCGCCAGCAGCACCAACGCGCCCAGACTGGCCAGCGCCCCCGCGATCGCCATCGCCGGCAGCACCGCCGGGTGCCACTGCGCCAGCCCGAAATACAGCGCCACCACCGCCCCCAGCGCCGCGCCGTTCGATGCCCCCAGCACCGATGGCTCGGCGAGCGGGTTGCGCAGATACCCCTGTAACGCCGCCCCCGACACGCCCAGCATCGCTCCCACCGCCAGTGCCAGCACCGCCCGCGGCAGCCGAAGCTCGACCAGGATCGCCCGCTCGACCGGATCGCCGTGCCCCAACAGCGCCGCCAGCACCCGCTCCGGCGGGATCGCGGCGGACCCCACCCCGACGGACAACGCCGCCGCAACCAGCAGCAGGACGATCAGCACCGGCCAAAGCCGGCGGGAGCGAGGGGTCAAGGAGAGGTCTCACACATCGGTGCCGCGCGTCCTAACCGCCAATCCGAACGGCCGGCAAGGCGTCCCTGTCCGAAAGTTCCGCCACCACTCTTCCGTCACCCCGGACGTGTTCCGGGGTCCATTGCGCCGCCAGCCTCGACCGCTGTCGTCGCTATCCCAACATCAACGCCAAAGACGTCCGGCATGACGGATGGCTGGCCGATGCCGTATCGGCAGGGCAAAGGCAGACCCATGCGCCATGCCTTGACCCCGCTCCTCCTCCTTCTCCTCGGCGCATCGCCCTCCGGCCCGCCACGCCGCATCGTCTCGCTCAACCTGTGCGCCGACCAGTACCTTCTGGCGCTCGCCGACCGCGGTCAGATCGCCGCACTGACCAGCCTGTCCCGCGACCCGTTGATGTCCGCGGGCGCAGCAACCGCGCGAACGCTGCCCGTATCGCGGGGCGGGGCGGAGGATGTTCTGATGCTCCGCCCCGACCTGCTGATCGTCGCGCCGGGCTGGCGCCCCGACACGCTGGCGCAGTTGCGCGAGCAGGGCGTTGCGGTGCTCGACCTGCCCCCGGCCGAAAGCTACGCCGCGATCGCGGCGCAGACCCGCGCCGTCGCCGCCGCGATCGGCCACCCCGACCGCGGCGAGGCGCTGGTCCGCCGCATGGACGCGGACCTCGCGCGGGTCGACCGCGGCGCAGGCCGGGGCCGCGTCGCCGCCTACTACCAGCGTCGCGGCTTCCTGACCGGCACCGGAACGCTGGTCGACGAGCTGATGCGCCGCGTCGGACTCCGCAACCTTGCCGCCAGGCTCGGCAAGCCCGTTCTCGCTCGCGTCGGGCTGGAGGCAATGGCGCTCGCCCGTCCCGACTATCTTGTCGTCGAGAGCGCCACCGACCGCGTCGTCGACCAGGGCACCGAGCTGCTCCACCACCCGTTGATCGGCCGCATTCCGCGGCTGCGCGTGCCCGAGGCGTGGACGGTGTGCGGCGGCCCCGCCTATGTCCGCGCCGCGCAGAGCCTCGCGGCGCAGCTCAGGACGCGGCCTCGCTGATCGCCGCATGGGCGAGTTTCAGATCCTCGACGAAACGGCCGAACTCCTCCTCCGCCAGTGCCTTGTCGGGCAGCCGCAACAGGTAGCTCGGATGGACGGTGATGAACGCGGTGCCACCATCGGGCAGCGGCATCGCCCGCCCGCGCTCGCGCCCGATCGTCACCGTCCGCTGGAACAGCGAGCGCGCCGCGGTCGCTCCCAGCGCGACCGTCACCTGCGGGCGGACCAGCATCCGTTCCTGCTCGATCCACCATCGGCACGCCTCGATCTCGCCGGTGCCCGGCTTCGAATGGATGCGGCGCTTGCCGCGCGGTTCGAACTTGAAGTGTTTCACCGCATTGGTGACGTAAGCCCTTGACCGGTCGATCTCCGCGGTCGCCAGCGCCCGGTCGAACAGCTGCCCCGCCGGCCCCACGAAAGGGTGCCCGGCCAAGTCTTCCTGATCCCCCGGCTGTTCGCCGACGAACATCAACGGCGCGTCGACCGGTCCCTCGCCGAACACGGTCTGGGTCGCGGGCTTGTACAGCGGGCAGCGGGTGCAACCGGCCGCCTCGTCGCGCAGCGCCTCCCACGCGATCTGCGCGTTGCCGCCGATCCCATCCCTAGGCCGAGCGCGCGCCGTTTCGATCATCCCGCTCTCCCGCGCCTGCGCCCCCGCGACCAGCGCCGGCACCAGCGCCGTTTCGGGCATATTCTTCCAGTATTTTCGCGGCATCTCCTTGAGCATCGCGCCCACCTTGACCCGCGCGGGATTGAAGATGCTGGCGTAATAGGTCTTCCACACCTCCTCGGTCGGGTCGCCCTCGGGTGCGTCGCCCTTGCTCGCGCCCGGCCCCTCGCTCAGCGCCTTGCCGTCCCAGTGAAGCGAGACCTCCGGCGTCAGGATCGACCAGCGCATCGACGCGAAGCGATTGACGAAGAACGAGGCGTTGGCGCGGACGATGTGATGCTCGGGCTCGAACCACGCGACATAGCGCGTACCCTCGGCATCCTCTTCCGCCCGAAAGCGGAGGAACGCGCGCATCTTGTGGATGTCGCGACGGACCGCCTTGGCCATCATGTCGAGCCGGCGGACCAGCGGGTCGGCATGGTCGTCCATCAGCGTGGGCTCACGTCGCAGCCGGTCGAGCGCGGTGTAGAGCAGCGCGAACCGCTCCGGCTCGGCGGACTGGACCACATCGCGGGCTAGGTCGAGGAACGCCCGCGACACCGAAAAGCCGGGCGAGGCCGCCGGAGCCTGATGCGCCACTGCCTCGCCCGCGAACAGGTCGGCGGGCATGTCGCCGACCTGCCACACCACATCCTCCGGCCGCACCGCCTCCGCCGCAAGGCCCCGGGCGGCATCGCGCCAGGCGTCGAAATCGTCGGGTTCCGGCAGGGTAACGACGCGCATCCAAACTCCATGAGGTTCGGTGGAAGCGAAGGCCCGGACCGGACTCGCGCCTATGCCGGAGCACAACCTCCTACGCCGCAAACAGCTCCAACTGCTCGCGCTTCGGCGCCACCAGCGGCTTCAGGTCCGCCCGATCGGCCAGCACCACCGGCCGCCAATCCTCCGCGACGATGAACGGCCGGATCTTGGCCAACGACACGGTCAGCCGCGCCACATCGTCCAGCCGCAACCGCCGCCAGCGCCGGCTGGCGACGATCCGGTCCACCGCCTTCACCCCCAGCCCCGGCACCCGCAGCAGCATCTCGCGCGGGGCCTGGTTCACATCGACCGGAAAGCGATCGCGAAAGCGCAGCGCCCAGGCAAGCTTGGGATCGATGTCGAGCGGCAGCATCCCCGTCGCCGGATCGGCCGCAGCGACTACTTCGGCCGGCTGGTAGTCATAGAAGCGCATCAGCCAGTCCGACTGGTACAGCCGATGTTCGCGCATCAGCGGTGGGCGCTGGAGCGGCAGCACCGTCGACGCGTCCGGGATCGGGCTGAACGCCGAATAATAGACCCGCCGCAGCCCGAACCGGTCGTACAGCGTCGAGGCGCGCGTCACGATGTCGCTGTCGGTTGCGGCATCCGCGCCGACGATCATCTGGGTCGACTGCCCCGCCGGCGCAAACCGGGGCGCGGACTTGTACCGCTTTGTGGCATCGCGGTTGTCCTCCATGTCGGCCTTGTTCGCCGCCATCGCGCCCTCGATCCGGTGCGCCGACTTTTCGGGCGCGAGCCGCTTGAGCCCGCCCAGCGTCGGCAGCTCGACGTTGATCGAGACGCGGTCGGCAAACAGTCCGGCCTGGTGGACCAGCTCCGGATCGGCATCGGGAATGGTCTTGAGGTGGATATAGCCGCGGAACTGATGATCCTCGCGCAACGACCGCGCGACCTCGACCATCTGCTCCATCGTGTAGTTCGAGGACCGGATGATCCCCGACGAAAGGAACAGCCCCTCGATGTAGTTGCGGCGATAAAAGGAGAGGGTGAGCTGCACTACCTCCTCGGCCGTGAACCGCGCGCGTCGGACGTTGGAGCTCTTGCGATTGATGCAGTAATGACAGTCGAAGATGCAGCTGTTGGTCAGCAGGATCTTTAGAAGCGAGATGCAGCGGCCGTCCGGAGCATAGGCATGGCAGATGCCCATTCCTTCCGTGGAGCCAATACCCTTGCCATCGCTCGAATTGCGCTTGGCCGTCCCCGACGAGGCGCAGGACGCATCGTACTTGGCCGCATCCGCCAGGATGGCAAGCTTCTGGCGGGTGTCGAGTTGCGCCATGCGTTCCAGATACGTTCGCATCCGTACGCTCGCAAGGCTGCCGTGGTAATGGAGGTTACCGCCACGCCTCGTTACGGCCCAGCGTCCCCGTCGCGGGCTCCGCGTCGGGCGAGCGGGGCCGCGACCCGCGCCAGCCGACGATGGCGGCGACCAGCACCGCAATCCCGACCAGCAGCGCGATCGCATGCCCCCGCTTCATCGCGCGTCAGGCGCCCGCGTTCTTGAGCAGCGGTTCGAGCTGGCTCCAGCTCACCGCGTCCTGCTTGCGGCCGTTGATGAACAGCGTGGGCGTGCCCGTGACCGACCCGTCGGCCGATTTGTCCCCGGTCTGCTTGGTCCACCGGTCGATCTGGCCCTGGTCGGCAAGGCACTGGCGCGCCTTCGCCTCGGGGATGCCGCGCTGCTTGACGAAGTCGATCAGCCCCATCTGCTCGGCCATAATCCGCACCGCATCGACCGGCCGGGCGCTCTGGAGTTGCTGCTGCACGGCGGGCGAGGCGGACTGGAGCTTGTCGAGGAACTGGCTCTGGTTGGTGTACATCTGTTCCAGCACCGGGAAGAAAGCGGCGTCGCCGGCGCAGTTGCCGAGCAGCGAGGGCGGCAGGTCGGGCGCGCCATGGACGAGATACTCGCGAAACTCGAAGCTGACCTTGCCCGAGTTGACGTAGTTGGCGATCAGCGGCTGGTAGCCATCCCGCGCCAGCGCGCCGCAGGTCGGGCACAGCCGCGATCCGTACTCGACCAGCTTGATGGGCGCATTCGGGTTGCCCATCACATGGCCCTCGTCGGTCTTGCTGACGACCTCGGACCAAGCGGTGCCGTTGGGCGCCTTGACCCCGGCCACCGGGGAGGCGGGCGCGGACACGTTGCCGTCACCGCCGCCGCCACAGGCCGCCAGCGCGAGGGACAGGGTAAGGGCGAGGTACTTCATCATGCTCTCCGAAGGATCAGCGGGCGCCGCGAGCGCGCAACATTGTTCAACGCGCGCCGCGGGCGCGCAGGGCGGTTTCGATCTGCTTCCACCCGCCCGGCGGCAGCGCCTCTCCGTTGAGGAGGAAGCTGGGGGTGGACTGGACGGACGCGGGAGCATTGCGGGTCATCGCGATGATCCGGTCGATCTCCGCCTGATCCGCGAAACAGGCATCGACCTGAGCCCCCGACAGCCCGCGCGCCTGCACCAGCGCGGTCAGCCCCGACCCGTCCGCCAGCGCCCGCAACTGGGCCAGCCTGGGATAGCTCGCGATCCGGCTGCCGTTCGCCTCCTGGAACTCGAACGCGCGGGCGAGCCACTGGTCCTGCCCGGCGAAGATCGCCTGGCTGGCGGTGAAGAACCCCCTCGGGCCGGTGCACCGCGCGAGGATCGCGGCGGCCAGATCCACTCCGTCGCGTACGAGGTGGCGGTACTCCAGGCTGGCCGACCCGTTCCGGACCATCGCGTCCTTGAGCACCGGCGATGATTCGCGAGAGAAGTCCGCGCAATGCGAGCAGGTGTAGCTGCCATACTCGACCAGCTTCGCGCGGGCGGCGGGGTTGCCGATCACGTAAGCGCCCGCGGGCGTCCGGGTCACCGCATCGCGCCAGTCGCGCGGCGGCGCGGCGGCGGTGGTGAGGGCAAGCCCGAACAGGGCGGGGACGAGGGCGAGCAGGCGGCGCATCAGCTGATCCGGGGCAGGCGGGGAGGGGCGTGGACGCCCGCGGCAAGCGATTCGAGCACAGCACGCAGCTCGGGGTCGGCGATCGCCTTCAGCCCCTCGCCCAACTCGGCGGGCGCCGGGGCGGGGCGGGTGCGCTCGGCCCGCGGCGCAGTGCGGGCGATGTCGCCCTGGCGGATCTGCACCCGCGCCACCGCGGCATAGCCGAAGAAGCGGTTGACCCGCTCGACCAGCTCGGGCGCGACATGCTGCATCATCGGGGCGTGCGCGCCACGGACGGTGACGGTGAGCACTCCGTCCTGCTTCTGCCCCTGCGGGAAGCGGATCGATTCGGGCGCGGAAACCTTGGCGAAGCGGTCCCCGACGATCTCGGGCCAGCGGCTGACCACCGCCGACTGGACGAAGCCGAACCGCTTGAACGCCGCCCCGCCGATCGCGGGCAGCAGTTCGGCCACGCTGCGGGAGCGGTTGGCGCGGGGCGGCGGTTCGGCGGGGGCGCGGACGCGCTTGCTCATGAACGCGCCCATGCCATAGCGGCCCGATGGACGCCAGCGGCCCGAAGCATGAGATCGCCCGCGACCTGCTGGCCTGGTACGACCTGTCGGCCCGCGACCTGCCCTGGCGTTATCGCCCGGGCGAGGCGGCGGACCCGTATCGAGTCTGGCTGTCCGAAGTGATGCTCCAGCAGACCACCGTCGCCGCGGTCCGTTCCCGGTTCGAGGCATGGGTCGCGCGCTGGCCGACCGTGGAGGCGCTGGCGGCGGCGGACGATGCCGACGTAATGACGGCTTGGGCGGGGCTTGGCTACTACGCCCGCGCTCGCAACCTGCTCAAGGCTGCACGCGCCGTCACTGCGCGGGGCGGCTTTCCGCCAACAGAGGCCGAACTGCGCGCCCTGCCGGGGCTGGGCGCCTACACCGCCGCGGCGGTTGCCGCCATCGCGTTCGGCGAGCGCGCGGTGGTGGTTGACGCAAACATCGAGCGAGTGGTCGCCCGACTGTTCGCGATCGGCGCCCCGCTGCCGGGCGCGAGGTCCGCGATCCGCGCCGCAGCCGACGCGATCACGCCGGCGATGCGCGCGGGCGACTTCGCGCAAGGCGTCATGGACCTCGGCGCGACGATCTGCACGCCCCGCCGCCCGCGCTGCCTGCTCTGCCCCGTGCGTGTGCACTGCCGAGGGTACGCCGAGGGCGAACCCGAACGGCTCCCGGTCAAGCCCGCCAAGAAGGCGAAACCGCAGCGCCACGGCACGATCTTCTGGCTCGAACGTGACGGGCGGGTGCTGCTCGTCCGCCGGCCCGACCGCGGCCTGCTGGGCGGGATGCGCGCCTTGCCGACCGGGCCGTGGGCGGACGTTCCGCCGGGGTTGGAGGACGCGCCGGTCGCCGCCGACTGGCGCCTGCTCGACCGCTGCGTCGAGCACGGCTTCACCCATTTCGACCTGCGCCTCGCGCTTGCGGTGGCCCACGCGCCGGCCCATCTCGCGGCGGACGGCGAGTGGTGGCCGGTGGCGGAACTCGATCGCGCCGGACTGCCGACACTGTTCGCCAACGCGGCAAGGGCCATCACGGAGGACGCATGAGGCTGTTGATCGGATCGGGTGTCGCGGCGCTGGCGCTCGCCACGGTTGCGTTGGCGGGACAGGCGGTGCGGCAGGGGCCGGGCGGGACCCCGCCTGCGCCGATCCTGCAACAAGCGCAGCCGGGCGCGGTCCTTCCGACGACCCAGGCGCTGTTCGACGGCTATGTGCGCGAGCGGCAGATGCCCGGCATCGTCGGGGCGTTCGGCGTCGGGTCGCTGCCGCCGGTCTACCCACTGGCCGGACACATCGCCGATACGCCTGGCGCCGCCATGGTCACGCCCGACACGCTGTGGCGCGTCTATTCGATGACCAAGCCGATCACCGGCATGGCGGCGATGATCCTGGTGGAGGAGGGCAAGCTGCGCCTCGACCAGCCGATCAGCGACTTCTACCCCGGCTTTGCCAAGATGCGGGTGCTGACCAGCCCCGACACCTCGCTCGACAGCCGCCCCGCGACCCGGCCGATCACGGTCCGCAACCTGCTGACCCACACGGCGGGCCTGGGTTACTCGATCATCACGAGGGGGCCGCTGCTCAAGGCGTATGAGCGCGCCGGCATCCTCCCCGCCGCGGTCGATGCGCGGACGGAGGTGCAGATGCGCGCCGTCCGCCCGGCGACGCTCCAGGCGTTCGCCGAGCGCGTCGCCACCCTGCCGCTGATCGCCGAGCCGGGAACGAAGTGGAGCTACTCGATCGGCCTCGACGTCATGGCCGCTGTGATCGAGAAGGCGAGCGGGATGCCGTTCGAACGCTTCGTCCAGACGCGCATCTTCGACCCGTTGCGCATGCGATCGAGCTATTGGCAGGTGCCGCGCAGCGAGATCGGGCGGCTCGCGGACAACTACGCCTGGATCGGCGACACGCGCGTGCCGATCGATCCCGGGCGCACTTCCGTGTTCCTGGAGAAGCCCAGCTTCCCCTATGGCGGCGCGGGACTGGTCACCTCGGCGCGCGACTACGACCGCTTTCTCCACATGATCGCCAACGGCGGCGAACTCGACGGCGCACGGGTGATGAAGCCTGAGACGGTGCGGCTTGCTACCTCCAATCTGCTGCCCATCGGCGTGACCTTCGGCGGAGTCGGCGGTGCGACCGGGGGTAGTGCCGACGGCGTACCGATGGGATTTGGCGCGGGCGGTTCGGTGACCCTCGCCGACCAGCCCGGCGGCGCGTCCAGGGGCACCTATGGCTGGGGCGGCGCGGCGGGCACGCTCGCTTGGGTCGATCCGGTCCGCAAGGTGCGTGGCACGGTCATGGTCAACTACTTCCCCGCTGACAGATGGCCGTTGCGCCAACAGGTGGCGGGCGCGCTGGTCCGCGATACCGCGCGGCTCGCCGTCCGGGCGCAGCCGTGAGCGCGGTCGGCTTCACCGGCGGCACGCTCGATCGCGCCGACCGGCTCCGCCACGACCCGGACGCGCTCGCCGCCGCGATGCGCGATCCCGCCGCCCGGGTGCTCGACCTTTCGCCCGATGGCGTGCCGATGGTAACGGACGGGCGGCTCGGCTGGTCGGCGATGCCAGCGGGTGAGGTCGCGCTGCTCGGCCTCGACGGCGGCCGGCCCCGTTTCGCCGCGCTGGCGTGGGCGGGTGAGGGCGTCCCGTTCCGTTCGCCGACGCTGATGGCGGCGCTGGCCTCGCTTAGGGAGGGCGAGGCGGCGACCTATGCCGCGGCGCGATCGCTGATCCAGTGGCATGGCCGCCACGGCTTCTGCGGCAATTGCGGCCACGCCACCGCCCCGTTCCGGGCCGGCTGGGGGCGGACATGCCCACAATGCCGCGCCGAGCACTTTCCCCGCGTCGACCCCGTCGTCATCATGCTCGCCGAACATGAAGACCGGGTGCTGCTCGGCCGCCAGCGGAGTTGGCCGGCCGGCCGCTATTCGGCGCTGGCCGGCTTCCTCGAACCGGGCGAGTCGATCGAGGAAGCGGTCGCGCGCGAGGTGGCGGAGGAAACGGGCGTGCGCGTCGCCGACGTCCGCTACGTCGCCAGCCAGCCCTGGCCCTTTCCGCATGCCCAGCTGATGATCGCCTGCGTCGCCCGCGCGGAAGGCGATGCGATCACGCTCGACGAGCACGAGCTGGAGGACGCGATCTGGGTGCCGCGGCAAGCAGTGGCGGAGGCGCTGGCGAACGAGGGCGGCGCGTTCGTGCCGCCCCCGCCCTATGCGATCGCGCGGACGCTGTTGGAGCGATGGGCAGCGGCTTAAATAAACCGTCACCCCGGCCTTGTGCCGGGGTCCACCTCACCGCGCGGTAATCCGTCCGATCTCAGCGCGAAAGGATTGTGGCGTCTTGGACCCCGGCACAAGGCCGGGGTGACGGAGGGATCACCCCCGCGCCCGCGCCTGCCGGTACGTTCCCAGCAGCCGCACCCACTTCGAGTGGAACCCCAGTTCCTCCACCGCCCGGTCGAACCCGGCGTCGCCCGGCCTGCCCACGACGTCGGCGTAGAACTCGCTCGCCGCAAAGCTGCCGCCGCGCTGGTAGCTTTCGAGTTTGGTGATGTTGACCCCATTGGTCGCGAAACCGCCCAGCGCCTTGTACAGTGCGGCGGGGACGTTGCGGACCTCGAAGATCAGAGTCGTCATCCACGGCCCGTCGCCCATCAGCGGACGCCCGCCACGCGCGAGCGTCACGAAGCGGGTCGTGTTGTGATCGGCGTCGGCGATGTCCGTGGCGAGCAGCGTCAACCCGTATACCTCGGCCGCACCCGGCGGGGCGAGCGCCGCCACCGCAGGGTCGGCCAGTTCCGCCGCCAGCGCCGCCGCGCCCGCGGTGTCGGGATAGGCGACGGGCTTCAGGCCATGCGCGCGCAGCCAGTGGCGGCATTGGCCCAGCGCCTGCGGGTGGCTCATCACCTCGCGCACGCCGTCCAGCGGGCCCGTACCCATCAGCGCGTGGCGGATGGTGAGGAAATGCTCGCCGGTGATGACCAGCCCCGATTCGGGAAGCAGGAAGTGCATGTCGGCGACCCGGCCGTGGAGCGAGTTTTCGATCGGGATCACCGCGCAGTCCGCTCGCCCCTCGCGCACCGCGTCGATCGCGTCGGCGAAGTCGAAGCAGGGCAGCGGCAGCCCGTCCGGGAATGCCTCGATCGCGGCGACATGGCTGTTGGCACCGGGCGCGCCCTGAAATGCTACCGTGCGCTCGGGCTCGGCGGCGGCGGCCGCGGTCATCGCGGCGACGATCGGGCGGGCTGGGGCGGCGAAGTTCTCCATGGAGGCTCGCTTATGATCTCGCTGTCCGGCCGATCAAGCGCGGCTTGCGGCGCGCCGGTCCCTTTTCTATGGGTGCGGTGCAATCAGGGGCTCGCGCGCAAGACAATGGACAATCGGACCAACACGATCGCCGGCTGGGTACTCGCCGGATGCGGCGCCGCCTTGGGACTGTCGATTGTCGGCGGCATGATCTTCCACGGCGAGAGGCCCGAGAAGATGGGGTATGCGATCGAGGGCGTCGAGGAAGCCGGCGGCGATGGCGCGTCGGGCCCGGTGGTGCCGATCGCGACCCTGCTCGCCTCGGCCGACGCCGCCAAGGGTGCCGAGGTGTTCAAGAAGTGCGCCGCCTGCCACACGATCAACCAGGGCGGGGCGAACGGCGTCGGGCCGAACCTGTACGCGACGCTGGGAGAGGCGGTGGCGCAAGGCAAGGGCGGGTTCGCCTTCTCCGACGCGCTGAAGGGTGTCGGCGGCACCTGGGACTTCGACAAGATGAACGCGTGGCTGACGAGCCCGCGCAAGTTCGCGAACGGTACCAAAATGACCTTCGCCGGCCTGTCGAACCCGCAGGACCGCGCCAACGTGATCCTGTACCTGAACGCGCAGGGCTCCAACCTGCCGCTCCCCGCCGCGCCTGCGGCAGGCGCTGCCCCCACCGAGGGCACCGACGGCAACGGCGCAGCCGCGATCAACGCGGTCGAGAGCGACGTGCGCGGCGAGACGGGCAACATCGGCAACACCGGCACCGCCGCTAAGGGTGCGCCGTCGGTGGATCCGCAGGCGGCGGTTCAAGCGACTAAGTGAAGCGAACGCCGCACGCGAGCAGCGAAGCTGCCCGCGAGACAGGCAAGCCCGGCCAGCGGGTCGGCACAGCCGAACCCGTCTGACGTCCAGCGCGAGATTAACTCCCGCGCTTCTTCTTGACCCTATTCGGTAGCCGCAGCGAAGGCCCGGCTCGCCCCCGGATCACGCGGGACCGGAGTCGCCACCGATCCCAGCCTGCGCCGGGATGACGCGAGTGGCGCAGTCGCGACCTGCTCTCATCCTTCCTGCTTCGCCCGCTCGTCATAGAAGGTCCGCACGACGTCCCACGCCTCCTCGGCGGTCTCAACATAAGTGAAGATGCCCAGGTCGCGCTCGGACACCACGCCTTCCTCGACCAGCGCGTCGAAATTGACCACCCGCTCCCAGAACTCGCGCCCGAACAGCAGCACGGGGATGGGCTGGATCTTGCCCGTCTGGATCAGGGTGAGCAGTTCGAACAGTTCGTCGAACGTCCCGAACCCGCCCGGGAACGCCGCCAGCGCGCGCGCATGAAGCAGGAAGTGCATCTTCCTGAGCGCGAAATAGTGGAACTGTAGGCTCAGCGACGGCGTGACGTACGGATTGGGCGCCTGCTCGTGCGGCAGGACGATGTTGAGCCCAATCGACTCCGCCCCGACGTCCGCCGCGCCGCGGTTGGCCGCCTCCATGATCGACGGCCCGCCGCCCGAACACACCACGAAGTGCCGCATCCCGTTCTCGTCGCGCGGCAGGCGGCTGGTGATCCGTGCGAGTTCCCGCGCCGTATCGTAGTACTTGCTTTTGGCGACCAGCCGCTCGGCGATGGCGCGTGCGCGGTCGTCGGTGGCGAGGTCGAGCAGCGACTGCGCCTTGGCAGGCTCGGGGATGCGCGCGGACCCGTACATCACGAAGGTGGAGGCGATCCTCGCCTCCTGGATCAGCAGCTGCGGCTTGAGCAGTTCCAGCTGGAAGCGGATGGGACGCAGGTCCTCGCGCAGCAGGAAGTCCATGTCCTGGAACGCCAGCTTGTAGGCCGGGCTCTCGGTCTGGGGCGTGGAGATCGCGCGGGTGGCGCTTTCGGCATCCTGGCTGGCGCGCGGGAAGACGCGGCTCGGTACGCGGGTATCGGTCATCCCAAGGCTCGTACCGCGTTCGTGTGACGTGTCAAATCACCTGCAGAAGGATGCCCCGCCGCGTCAGCGGCAGAACCGGGCGGCGTCGTCCTCCAGATGCAGATGGTTGGCGTGCGCCGCGTTGTAGTCGGGCGACAGGACGGTGCCGAACCGGCGGCAGGCGGAGCGCCCCAGCGTGCGAAGGAAGTCGCGGTTCAGCGCATCGGGGCCGTTCCAGTCGCGCAACAGGGTAATGCGCCGTCCGTCTTCCAGCACGAACCCGCCGACATCCACCGCGTTGGCGAGCGCATGGCCCGACCGCCGGTCACCCATCCGCGCCGACCCGACGATGTTGCGGCAGGCATAGGTGCCCATTCCCTCCACCCGCGCAAGCTTCGAGCCCAGCATCTGATAGGCGGCCGGCGCAGCCGCGTTGCGCACCCACCCGGCGAACGCGCGCGCCACGCCACACCGCATCGCGGTCACCCCGGTTACCGGCACGCCGATGTCGGTCAGTTGCACCGCCCCGTACAGGCCGCAGCCCTGGCCGAAGTCCTTGTCGGGCAGGATCCGGAAGTCGACACCCTCCGCGCGGAGATCCGCGTGGCACTGCGCCGTTTGCCTGGCGGAGGGCCGCACCGGCTCGCGACTGACAGGCGCGGGTGAACGGCCGCAGGCGGCAAGAGACAGAGCCAATCCCGCCATCACCACCCCAGCCTCGCGCCGAAGTCTACTTGTTGTCAGCCCCACCCTCACGCGGTCGGGTGTGTGGCACCGTGGACCCCGACACAAGGCCGAGGTGACGGATCGTGGCGCTTGCGGGATGGGTGCGGCCCCGCTAACGGCCGCTGCGGGCCACGCCGCCCCAACGCGGCGCGTGCTCTCTGCGAGGAGAGATACATTGACGGACACCGCTACCGCCCCCGACGCTCGGGGCGCGTCCAAACCTTCGATCAAGCCTGCTCGTCCCTTCTTTTCCTCGGGCCCCTGCGCCAAGCCTCCGGGCTGGGACGCCGCGAAGCTCACCGCCGACAGCCTCGGCCGCTCGCATCGCTCGAAGCTCGGCAAGCAGCGCCTGCAATATTGCATCGACCTGATGCGCGAGCTGCTGCGCCTGCCCGACACCCACCGCATCGGCATCGTCCCCGGTTCCGATACCGGCGCGTTCGAGATGGCGATGTGGACCATGCTTGGGCAGCGCCCGGTCACCACGCTGGCGTGGGAGAGCTTCGGCGAGGGCTGGGTGACGGACGCGGTCAAGCAGCTCAAGATCGACCCGACCGTGATCCGCGCCGACTACGGCCACCTGCCCGACCTGTCGCAGGTCGATTGGTCCACCGACGTGCTGTTCACCTGGAACGGCACCACCAGCGGCGTCCGGGTCCCCGATGCCGAGTGGATCTCCGAGACCCGCGAGGGCCTGTCCTTTGCCGACGCCACCTCGGGCGTGTTCGCCTACGACATCGACTGGGGGAAGATCGACGTCGCCACCTTCAGCTGGCAGAAGGTGCTGGGCGGGGAGGGCGCGCACGGCGTCCTGATCCTGGGGCCGCGTGCGGTCGAGCGCCTCGAGAGCTATACCCCTGCCTGGCCGCTGCCAAAAGTTTTCCGCCTCATGTCCAAGGGCAAGCTGACGGCAGGCATCTTCAAGGGCGAGACGATCAACACGCCCTCCATGCTCGCGGTCGAGGACGCGATCTGGTCGCTCGAATGGGCGAAGTCGCTGGGCCCCGACGGGCTGATCGCGCGCTCGGACGCCAACGCCGCCGCGCTCGACCGCATCGTCGCGGAGCGCTCCTGGCTCGGCCACCTCGCTGCCGATCCCGCCAGCCGGTCCAGGACCAGCGTCTGCCTGACGGTCGAGGGTGCGGACGAGGCGGTCATCAAGCGGATGGCCAAGCTGCTCGAGGATGAGGGCGCGGCGTTCGACGTCGCCGGCTATCGCGACGCCCCGCCGGGGCTGCGCATCTGGTGCGGCGCGACCGTGGACACCGCCGACATCGAGGCGCTCGGCCCCTGGCTCGACTGGGCTTACGCGGTCGCTAACCCATCGAACTAATTCCGTCATCCCAGCGAAGGCTGGGATCTCTCGCGATCGCAAGCACGCGCTTGCCGCACGAGGTCCTGACTTTCGTCAGGATGGCGTTTGCAGAAAGGCAAACGTCATGCCCAAGGTACTGATTTCCGACAAGATGGATCCCAAGGCCGCCCAGATCTTCCGCGAGCGCGGGGTCGAGGTGGACGAGATCACCGGCAAGACTCCCGACGAACTGGCGGCGATCATCGGCGACTATGACGGGCTCGCGATCCGTTCCTCGACCAAGGTCACCCCCGCGATCCTGGAAGCGGCAACCAAGCTGAAGGTAGTCGGCCGCGCCGGCATCGGCGTCGACAATGTCGACATTCCCGCCGCCTCGGCGAAGGGCGTGGTGGTGATGAACACGCCGTTCGGCAACTCGATCACCACCGCCGAGCACGCGATCGCGCTGATGTTCGCGCTCGCCCGCCAGCTGCCGGAAGCCGACGCCTCGACCCAGGCCGGCAAGTGGGAGAAGAACCGCTTCATGGGGGTTGAGCTGACCGCCAAGACGCTGGGGCTGATCGGTGCGGGCAATATCGGCTCGATCGTCGCCGATCGTGCCCGCGGGCTGAAGATGAAGGTGATCGCCTTCGATCCCTTCCTCACCCCCGAGCGTGCGGTCGATCTGGGCATCGAAAAGGTGACGCTCGACGAGCTGTTGTCGCGCGCCGACTTCATCACCCTCCACACGCCGCTGACCGATCAGACCCGCAACATCCTGTCCGCCGAGAACCTGGCGAAGACCCGGAAGGGCGTCCGCATCATCAACTGCGCGCGCGGCGGCCTGATCGACGAGGCGGCGTTGAAGGCGGGGCTCGACTCGGGCCACATCGCCGGGGCCGCGCTCGACGTGTTCGTCGAGGAGCCGGCCAAGGCGTCGCCGCTGTTCGGCACCCCCAATTTCGTCTCCACCCCGCATCTGGGCGCGTCCACCACCGAGGCGCAGGTCAATGTCGCGATCCAGGTTGCCGAGCAGATGGCTGACTTCCTGGTGTCGGGGGGGGTCACCAACGCGCTCAACATGCCGTCGCTGTCGGCGGAGGAAGCGCCCAGACTTAAGCCGTACATGGCGCTGGCCGAGAAGCTCGGCTCGCTGGTCGGGCAGCTGTCGACCGGCGCGGTCGATCGCATCTCGATCCATACGGAGGGGGCCGCCGCCGAACTTAACCAGAAGCCGCTGAGCTCGGCGGTGCTCGCCGGGTTCCTTCGCACGCAGACCGCGACGGTGAACATGGTGAACGCACCCCTGCTCGCGCGCGACCGCGGGATGGAGGTGCGCGAGATCCGGTCGGAGCGCGAGGGCGACTATCACACGCTGGTCCGTGCCTCGGTCCGTACGGCCGATGGCGAGCGATCGGTTGCAGGCACGCTATTCGGCGACCAGGCTCCGCGCCTTGTAGAGCTGTTCGGAATCAAGGTCGAGGCGGACCTCGTCGGCCCGATGCTGTACGTCGTCAACGACGACGCGCCCGGCTTCATCGGCCGGCTCGGCACCCTGCTGGGGCAGGCGGGAGTCAACATCGGCACCTTCCACCTCGGCCGGCGCCAAGCGGGGGGCGAGGCGGTGCTGCTGCTGTCGGTCGACGAGGCGGTCACGGCCGATCTGCTCGCACAGGTCAAGGCTCTGCCGGGTGTCCGCACGGCGATGGGGCTACGGTTCTGAGCGGGCAAGGGGGCGAGCCGCTCCATAACCGCGCCAAGGTCTGGCTCGCCCGCAGCACCGGTCTCGACCACGCAACTCTTCACGTCCATGTCGGCATGGTGATCTGGGTCGCGGGGGTGGCGGCGGCGGGTGACACCGCCGCGGTCTGGCCGTTGGCGGTCGCAGTCGTGGCGGAACTGGTCAACGAGGTGTTCGACCGGCTCCGCACCGGCTCATGGCGCTGGCGCGACACGATCCAGGACGTGGTCAACTCGATCCTGTGGCCTGTGGTGCTGTTCGGGCTGGCGCGAACCGGGGTGATCTGATGGCTCGCATCGGCCCCTTTCGCAGGCGCAGTTCGACCGCCTGAGTCAGGTCGCCCGGAGATGGGCGTGCTCCGCGTTCCTGACGGCTCGGCCGGGGCAGTGACCGATCCGCGGCTCGTGCGTTGTGCCGGCTCCACCATTGAAAGACACCGATGACTGACGACACCGCCGTCCTGGCCCGCCGCCGCGAGATTGCCGCAGAGCACCTGCTGTTCAAGCTGATCGAGTATGTCGAGGCGCGCCATCCCGGGTTGCTCGATCACCTCGAGGGCAGCCTCGACCACCTCGGCGACCCTGCACACGACGAGACGAAGGACGACGAGGCGGTGCGCGCGATCGCTCGAAAGATGATCGTCGGTGCCCGCCGCGAGGGTTCCGGTTGAGCCTCTCACAAGCGGCTTGCCTATACCGTCTGCCCTGAGCTCGCGTACTTCCGCATCGAGCGCAGGAGTATGGCGATGTTCGGCTGCCAGGCACCCGAGCATCGGGACTGTCCTACACGGTCGGATTGTGGTTGGTGGTCCTATGCTGCCGACCATGCTTCCTCCGCTGAGATTTTTCCGCTTGGGACGCGAGCATCCAGCTCCGTTCGCCGGCGACCCCCGCGCTCGCCACCCTAATCGGGCGGCAAGCGGAAACCGATCCGACGAATCGCCGCCGATGAAGCGCGACGGCCTCAACTTCCTCCACTTGACCCCTTCGCTGTTCGCCGGTGGCGAGGCATGGCGCGACGCGCTATCGGCGCGCGCATGACCAAGCCCGGCCTGCTGCCCGAAGGATATCACGACCGCCTGCCGCCCCAGGCCGATGCCGCCGCCGCGGTGGAGGCGCGGGTGCTGGAGGCGGCGCGGCTCCACGGCTATGAACGCGTCGACCCGCCGCTCGCCGAGTTCGCGGACGAGCTTGCCGCCCGGCTCAAGGCGGGGTCCCTGCGCGATGCGGTGCGCTTTGTCGATCCGGTCAGCCAGGCGACGCTCGCAATCCGGCCGGACGTGACCGCGCAGGTCGGGCGGATCGCCGCGACCCGGATGGGGCATCATCCGCGCCCGGTGCGGCTTTGCTATGCCGGATCGGTTCTGTCGCTGCGCGCAGGGCAGCTCGCCCCCGCGCGCGAGCGGCGGCAGTTGGGGGCGGAGCTGATCGGGCTCGACACGGTCGCCGCCGCGCGCGAGGTGGTCGGGGTCGCCGTGGAGGCTCTAGCCGCAGCCGGGGTGGGCGACCCGTCGCTCGACTTCACGCTGCCCGATCTGCTCGATACGCTGGCATCCGGCCCGATGCCCATTGCGGCGGGCACGCTGGAGCCGCTTCGCGAGGCGCTCGATGCCAAGGACGCGGGGCGGGTCGCTGCGATCGCTCCCGCCTATCTCTCGCTGGTCGAGGCGGCGGGGCCATTCGCGCGGGCGATGACCCGGCTGCGAGCGTTCGATGACGGCGGCGTGCTCAACTCGCGCCTAGATGGACTTCAGGCCATCGCCGATGCGCTGCCCGGGCATGTCGCGCTGACGCTCGATCCGACCGAGCGCCATGGCTTCGAATATCAGAGCTGGCTCGGCTTCTCGCTGTTCGGCGGCGGTGCCCGGCGCGAGCTTGGGCGAGGCGGCACCTATCTCGTCGTCCATCCCGATGGATGTGAGGAGCCGGCGACCGGCTTCTCGGTCTATCTCGACACGCTGCCTGCCGGCGCAGCGGCGCAGCGGCGTCGGCTGTTTCTGCCGTTCGGCACGCCGGCGGAGGCGGGGGTGGCGCTGCGCGGGCAAGGCTGGGTCACCGTTGCAGCGCTGGCGCCGGATGATACGCCCGAGGCGCAACTCGCGACGCATCTTTGGGTGGCGGGCGCGCCCCGCCCGCTGTAGGCGGCACCCGCATCCCGGGAGAACAGTGTTGGCCAACGTAGCAGTCATCGGCGCGCAATGGGGCGACGAGGGCAAGGGCAAGATCGTCGACTGGCTCGCCAGCCGCGCCGACATGGTCGTCCGCTTCCAAGGCGGGCACAACGCCGGCCATACGCTCGTGGTGGGAGACAAGGTCTACAAGCTGTCGCTGCTCCCCTCCGGCCTGGTGCGGGGCACGCCGTCGGTGATCGGCAACGGCGTGGTGCTCGACCCCTGGGCGTTGCGCGACGAGGTGATGCGGCTGGGTGAGCAGGGCGTGATCGCGACGCCCGAGGTGTTGCGTATCGCAGATACCTGCGCGCTGATCCTACCCTTCCACCGCGACCTCGATGCCTTGCGGGAGGATGCGAGCGGGCAGGGCAAGATCGGCACCACCCGCCGCGGCATTGGCCCCGCGTACGAGGACAAGGTCGGCCGTCGTGCGATCAGGATCTGCGACCTGGCGCATCTCGATGCTCTTGGGCCGCAGCTTGACCGGCTGCTCGCCCATCACGACGCATTGCGTGCCGGGTTCGGCCAGCCGCCGATCGACCGCGATGTTCTGGTGGCCGAGCTGCGCGAGATCGCCGCCTTCGTGCTCCCGTTTGCCAAGCCGGTGTGGCGCGATTTAGGCGAGGCGCGGGCGGCAGGGCGGCGCATTCTGTTCGAGGGCGCACAGGGCGTGCTGCTGGACATCGACCACGGCACCTACCCCTTCGTCACCTCGTCCAACACGGTCGCAGGCGCTGCATCGGCGGGCTCGGGGATCGGCCCCGGCGGAGTCGGGTTCGTGCTCGGGATCGCGAAGGCATACACGACGCGGGTCGGATCGGGGCCGTTCCCGTCCGAGCTGCAGGACGAAATCGGCGAGCATCTGGGACAACGCGGGCATGAGTTCGGCACGGTGACGGGGCGCAAGCGCCGCTGCGGATGGTTCGACGCCGTGCTAGTGCGTCAGGCGGCGGCGGTGTCGGGGATCAGCGGCATAGCGCTGACCAAGCTCGACGTCCTCGACGGGTTCGCCGAGGTGCGCATCTGCACGGGCTATCGTTTACGTGGCGAACTGCTGGACTATTTCCCGTCCCACGCGGCGGATCAGGCGCTGGTCGAGCCGGTGTGGGAGACGATCGAAGGGTGGGCCGGATCAACCGGCGGGGCGCGCAGTTGGGCCGATCTGCCGGCACAGGCGATCAAGTACATTAGACGGATCGAGGAGCTGATTCATTGCCCCGTCGCGTTGGTTTCGACCAGTCCTGAGCGCGAGGACACGATTCTAGTCCGGGATCCGTTCGCGGACTGATCGTTCCTACGCTTTCGGCGGGGTGCTGGCCGACGTGGTCGATTCGCCCGGGGGAGGAGCGGAATTGGAACCGCCCATCGGTGATGACATGGTGTTTGCAGGCGCGGTGTCATCCCCCGCGGGCGGTGTCGACAGGTTTTGCACGACGGTGGGTGCATCGTTGCCAAGCTTCTGCTCGACTGGTGCTTGCGTGACCTGCGCCAGTGCGGCCCCGGACAGGCCGATCACCGCGACGCTGAGGATGGTGGGAAGCCGCATCACGTCATCTCCCAAGAAAAACGGCCGGGTTTGAAGCCCGGCCGTGTTGAGCGGATCAACGCGGGACGGTTGCGCCGCCGCCGACCGTCGCGCCGCCCGACATGGTGCTCGGCGTGCTGCCGGTAGTGGTCGTCGCGCTGCCGGTAGTGGTCGTCGCGCTGCCGGTAGTGGTCGTCGCGCTGCCCGTGCCGGTGCCGCCGACAGTGCCCGGCGTCATCGTGCCGGTAGTACCCATCGAACCCATGCTGCCGGTCGTGCCAGAACCCGTGCCGAGCGTTCCCATAGTGTCAGTGCCGGCGCCCGGAACCGAAGAGGTCGTGCCGCCCGGCGTGCTGGTGCCCGGATAGCTGCTCGCACCGCCGGCGGTGGAGGAACCGCGCGAGCCGCGCGTACGACCGCGGGTGGTGCTCCGGGTCGAGCCCTGGGGTGTCGCGGTGGTGGTCTGGCTGTCGGCAGAGCCCGACATCGTGCTGCCGGCACCGGTGCCGGTCTGGCCGGTGCTGCCGCCCATGGTGCCGGATGTCGTGGCGCTGCCGCCAGTCGATCCGCTCCCGCCGCTGCCGGTGGTCTGCGCGATGCCGGCGGCCGGTACGATCAAAGCCGCAGCAGCGGCACAAAGAATGAAGCGCATGATCTTCTCCTAGTTCGAAGTCTTGCGCGCTCAACGATCGGGTTCGCTTCGTGTTCCTGTCGATTACTGAGCGTTTACTGATCCACATTGCGCGCGATGCAGCAGGAATTGGTCGGCGAGAACCAGCGCGACCATCGCCTCGACCACCGGCACCCCGCGGATACCGACGCAAGGGTCGTGGCGGCCGCGGGTGGCTAGCTCGGTCGCTTCGCCGGTGCGGGTCACCGTTTCGACCGGAGTCAGGATCGAACTGGTCGGCTTGAACGCGACCCGCAGGCGGATCGGCTGGCCGGTCGCGATCCCGCCCGCGATGCCGCCGGCGTGGTTGGCGAGAAACACCGGGCCGTCCGCGCCGGGGCGCATCGCGTCGGCATTGGCTTCTCCGGACAGCGCCGCCGCGGCGAACCCGTCGCCGATCTCGACCCCCTTGACCGCGTTGATCCCCATGCAGGCGGCAGCGAGTTCGGCGTCGAGCTTGGCATAGAGCGGCGCCCCCCAGCCGGCAGGCACCCCGGTCGCATCGCACGCGATCACCGCGCCGAGCGACGAGCCGGCCTTGCGGGCGGCGTCGACCAATGCCTCCCAGCGCCGCGCGGCGGCGGGGTCGGGGCAGAAGAAGGGATTGGCGTCGATCTGCGCGTCGTCGAACGCGGACGTGTCGATCGCGTCGCCGCCGATCGCCTCCACCCAGGCGCGGACGCGGACCTGCGGGATGACCAGTCGGGCGACCGCGCCCGCGGCTACCCTCGCGGCGGTCTCGCGGGCGGACGAGCGGCCGCCGCCGCGGTAATCGCGGAAGCCGTACTTGGCGTCGTAGGCGTAGTCGGCATGGCCGGGGCGGTAGGCGAGCGCGACCTCGCCATAGTCCTTCGAGCGCTGGTCGACATTCTCGATCAGGAGGCTGATCGGGGTGCCGGTGGTGCGGCCCTCGAACACGCCCGACAGGATCCGCACCGCGTCGGGTTCGCGCCGCTGGGTGGTGAAGCGGCTGGTGCCGGGGCGGCGCCGGTCGAGCCAGGGCTGAATGTCAGCCTCCGACAGGGCGATCCCCGGCGGGCAACCATCGACCACCGCGCCGAGTGCGGGCCCGTGGCTCTCGCCCCAGGTGGTGAAGCGCAGGACGCGGCCGAAGCTGTTCCAGCTCATACGGGAGTCCCTCGAGCCTCAAGTGGAGGAAGTGGAGGCGCTGGCACGTCTGGTTGCCAGCCTGCTTGTGCAGTCTGCCAGAAGAATGACGTAAGCGTTTGCGATTGGAAGATAATTGCAGGAAGCTGATCTTCACCCTTGGCGCATGAGAGGCGCGTCGCGGTGGCGTGGACGGCGCGTGGGCGTCGCGCGATGGCGCGGTGGCGTGGCCTGTGTGTCGCGTGGATGTCGCTTGCGCCCGCTGTTGAGGGCGGAGCCGTCCCGATCCCGCCAGTGCGTGCCGGGGTGCGAGCGGACGGGCGAGGCGTCGCGTGAGGGAGGGAGGCGGTCATCTTCCACCCTCATGGCAGAACCGTCCGATGTAGGACAGGGGCGGGGGGGCCGCTTGGTCGGGGCAAGGTCCTTGTGCTCCCACGAAGGCGGGAGCGCAGCCTGGGCTCCCGCCTTTGCGGGAGCACAAGACGTTGCGGGCCTCAGGCCAAGGCGATGTCGGGGGCGTCTTCCGCTTTCATGCCGATGACGTTGTAGCCGGCGTCGACATGGTGGACCTCCCCGGTTACGCCGCTGGCGAGGTCGGACAGGAGATAGAGGCCGGCACCGCCGACGTCATCGATCGTGACGTTGCGGCGGAGCGGGGAGTTGAGCTCGTTCCACTTGAGGATGTAACGGAAGTCGCCGATCCCCGATGCCGCCAGCGTGCGGATGGGGCCGGCCGAGATCGCGTTGACGCGGATGTTCTCCGGCCCGAGGTCCATCGCGAGATATTTGACGCTGGTTTCCAGCGCGGCCTTGGCGACGCCCATGACGTTGTAATGGGGCACGACCTTTTCCGCGCCGTAATAGCTCAGCGTCAGCAGCGCCCCGCCGTCGGGCATCATCGCGCGGGCGCGCTTCGCCACCGCGACGAACGAATAGGCGGAAATGTTCATGGTCAGCAGGAAGTTGTCGAGGCTGGTGTCGACGAACTTGCCGCGCAGCTCGTTCTTGTCGGAAAAGCCGATCGCATGGACGACGAAGTCGATCGTCGGCCAGTCCTTGGCCAGTTCGTCGAACGCCGCGTCAAGTCGGGCCATGTCGGACACGTCGCAGTCGATCAACTTGTCCGACCCCAGGCTCTCGGCGAGCGGACGGACCCGCTTGGCGAGCGCCTCTCCCTGATAGGCGAAGGCGAGCTCCGCACCCGCCTCGCTCAACTTCTGCGCGATCCCCCAGGCCAGCGACTTGTCGTTCGCCAGGCCCATGATGAGCCCGCGCTTGCCTGCCATCAGTCCGTTCACGCGCAAAATCCCTATGCAGCCGGCACCGCTCCCTCCGGCGCCTGTACGTCCCGCGCGCTATGCGCCGGTTCGGGCGGTTCCGCCAGTGCCGCGTTGAGGTGCGCCCCGAAGACGAAGCCCAAGCCGATCAGGTAGAAGAACAGCAGCATCACGACCACGCCCGACAGCGTGCCGTAGGTGAGGTCGTAACCGCCGAGTTGCGCCAACGCGACCGGCAGCAGCGTCGTCATGCCGATCCACCATATCGCGACGAACAACGCACCCGGCCATTTGCGGCTGTTGGAATAGCGGTACTGCGAGGGCGTGACCGAGTAGAACAGGATGTAGAGCGCGCCGAACATCAGCGCCGCCGGGATCAGCCGCGACAACCCGATCCAGCGCGATGCATCCTGCGCCCAGGGCAGCAGGCGATAGACGAACTGCTCCGCGGCGGCGAGCAGCCCCTGGGTCAGGAAGGTCAGCAGCACCAGCACCACCGAACCGATGATCGCGAGGCCGGTACGCAGCCGCACCTTGACGAACGAGGCGGTACTCTTGGTGCCGTAAGCCCGACGGAAGATGTCGCGGATCGTGTCGATGAACCCCGACACGGTCCACAGCCCGACCAGACCGCCGACCCACAACAGCGATCCGGTGCGCGCGGTGAGCACGTCGGCGATCGGCTTTCGCAGCAGTTCGGCGATGTCGCGCGGCAGGGTGTGGAGGAAGCCGATCACCGTTCGCTGCGTCTCCGCGCTCTGCCCCAACAGCGACAGCACCGCCGCCGCGGTGATGAAGAACGGGAACAGCGTCATCAGCGCGAGATAGGCGAGATTGCCGGCGTGGATGAAGCCGTCGTTGTAGACGCCCAGGCCGGCGCGCTTGGCGACCTCGAACGCGACGCTGCCCGGACGCACCTTGGCCAGTCCCTTGTCGATCCGCTGGCGGGCGCGGCCGTGGTGGCGGCGATCCTCCGGGGTCAGTCCGCTGGTCGTTTCGACCGGGTGGGGAATCGGCTCGGAGGTGGTGGTTTCAGCCGACATAACCTGGGTCAGACGCCCATCGCGGCCCTCGGGTTCCCCGGCGGGGTCCAGTTCTCCGCGAACTGGCGCAGCGCCGCGTCGTCCTTGGGCAGGTCGATCACCAGCGTGACGAGCTGGTCGCCGCGGCCGCCGCCCTTCTTGTGGAAGCCCTTGCCCTTAAGCCTGAGCGTTCGGCCCGAGGTGGTGCCGGCGGGGATGGTGAGCATCACCGCGCGCTCGACGGTGGGGGCGCGGACCTGCGCGCCGAGCACCGCCTCGGTCAGGGTGACGGGCAGGTCGAGGCGGATGTCGTCACCGTCGCGGGTGAAGAAGCGATGCCCCTGCACCTCGATCGTCACCAGCGCGTCGCCGGTGCCGCCGGGCCCCTCCTCGCCGCGGCCGGCGAGGCGCATCTGGGTGCCGGTCTCGACCCCGGCGGGGAGCTTGAGGTCGAGAGTGCGGCCATCGGCGAGTGTCACCCGCTGGGGCGCGAGGGTCGCGGCGTCGGCGAAGGGGACCGGGAGGCGGTAGCTGGTGTTCGCGCCCTTGGGGGCCTGACGCCCGAAGCCACCGAACCCGCCCTGGAAGCCGCCGCCGCCGCCGGGCGCCGCGCGTCCACGGGGGCCGCCGCCGCCGAACAGCCCCTCGAAGATGTCGGACATGTCCGCGCCCTCGCCGCCGAAATCGAAGTTCTCCGAGCGGAAGCCGCCGCCCGGCCTGCCGCGCTGAGGGCCGGGGTTGAAGCCGAAGCCGGCGGGGTTGCCATCGCCGTCGATCTCGCCGCGGTCGAAGCGGGCGCGCTTGTCCTTGTCGGTCAGCAGGTCGTACGCCTGGGTGACCTTGCTGAAGCGCTCGGACGCCTTGGGGTTGTCCTTGTTGCGGTCGGGATGCAACTCCTTGGCGAGCTTGCGATACGCCTTCTTGATGTCGGCTTCGGCGGCGCCGCGAGGCACGCCCAGGGTCTGATACGGATCGGCCAAGTCTGCCCCCACGGTGTGTTGCCGCGCTATGTGGGCGAGCACGGGCCGCAACGCAATGCGGCAGCGGCGCGTTGGGGCTGAGAAGGAGACGGGACATGGCCGATACGCAGCCGAACCAGGCGATGAAGACGGATGGAGCGGGGGATGATCCGGTGGCGAATGCTGGCGGCAAGGACTGGGCCGGCGGCGGTGAAAGCGGGGGCGGGGCCTATCCCAACCCGCAGACGGGCAAGGATGGCGACGAGAGCGGCTTCATGGGGCATGGCGGGCAGTCGCACATCGACTACTCGGGTCCCGGCGACAAGGACACGGACGATGCGGTCGGCAACGAGAATGCGGTGACGAAGGCGTAAACGGCCACAACGTCAGACGTGTCCGGCTGTGCCGGACCCGCCGGCCGTCGTGGCGAGTCCTGGTTTTGCTTGCGCAAAGCTAGGTCGCCCGTGGTGCGACGTCGACCGACACCTCCATCGCCTGCGCGCCCGAGCCGAGGACGACGCCATCGACCGGTGCGATCTCGGCATAGTCGCGGCCGACCGCCAGGACGATGTGATCCGCCGCCATCCAGATGCCGTTGGTGGGATCGAGCCCCACCCAGCCGCGCGCCGGCCCGCACCACAGCAGCACCCAGGCGTGGGTCGCGTCCGCCCCCACCAGCCGCGGCTGGCCGGGCGGTGGGAGGGTGCGGATGTAGCCTGAAGCATAGGCGGCGGGCAGCCCGGCGGCGCGGAGGCCGGTCAGCATGATCTGCGCGAAATCCTGACAAACGCCGCGGCGCGCGGCAAAGGCGCGATGCGGGGGCGTGTCGACGAGGGTGGCGGTGGCGTCGAAGGCGAACTCGCGCTGAATGCGGCGAGCGAGTGCGATGCCGGCGTCGAGCGCGTTCCGGCCGGGATCGAGATCGGGCGCGCACCAATCGGCGATGCCGCGGTCGAGCAGGATCAACGGCGAGGGGTGGAGATAGCCTGCCGGGCCGGCGGCGGACAGGTCCGGGTGGACGCGGGCGAGCGCGGCGACCTCGGCCAGCGTCGGGTCGCTCGGGTCGGGGACTGGGACGAGCCGATCGACCACCATGCGCGCGGTGCTGGTGATCTCCAGCCGGCGGACGGGGCGGTCGACGACGAGCCGGGTGACGTGCGCCAGCCCCGCCTCCGCGCGCGCCGGGGCGAGGCGGCCGGCAGGCTCGACGGCCAGGTCGTACGCCTCCAGCCGCTGGCCAGGCCAGTCGATCGGGCGCAGGCGGAGGTTGCAGCGCGCGAAGCGGACCTCCGCGCCGTAGTCGAAGCGGGTGACGTGGCGGATATCGTAGATCATGCTCATGCCAGCGTCAGGCCCTCGGCGCGAAGCGGCTCGGCACCTTGCAGGAAGTAGCGGCGCGCGATCGCTTCCGACAGCTCGGCGAGGCGGCGCTCGACCTCGCCCAGCGTGTCGGCGTCGAGCGTCGCGGCGTCGGCATTGGCGACCAGCGCGTCGAGCGCGCGGGCGCGGGCCTGTTGCGGTTCGGCCATGCCGTCGTCGGCGAGGACGGGGAGGGCGCAGAGGTGCTCGACGATCCGGGCGGTCTGGAAGGCGAGGCTGCGCGGGTTGCCGGGGTCGAGCGCGACGAGGTCGAGCACCGCGACCTGCGACAGGCCGGTGGGGTAGCGCTGGCGATAGCTGATCTGGCTGTCTGCGAGGTCGAGCAGGGTGGCGAGGTCGTCGCGGCTCGCCTCTCCGGTCCCGAACAGGCGTGCGGCGCGGGCGGCGGCGACCCCGCGCTCGATCCGGCGGCCGAGGTCGTGGAAGCGCCACGCGGCGGTGCGCACCATGTGCTCGGCCGCGAGCCCCGCGATCGCGGCGTAGCGGCGTCCGAGCGCAGCGATGCGGTCGAGCGGCTCGCCATCGGGCGGCGGCGCTTCGAGCAGGCGGATCAGGTCGGCGGAGAGGCGGTCGCGCGCCCCATCGGCGATGTCGCGCGCGAGCCGGTCGATGGCGGCGACCGAGTGCCAGCCCGTGTCGTCCATGGCGGTGCGGGCTAAGGCGGACAGGTCGGCGTGGGCAAGGCCCGCGGGGCGGGGGGCGGCGCCGGTGCCCGCGATCAGCCCGACGAGCCGGCCAAGCGTCGCGGGACCGAGCGCACCGCCGCCGAGCAGCGCGCGGATCGGGGCGAGCAGCGCCTCTCCCCGGTCGAGATAGCGGCCGAGCCAGAACAGGTTGTCGGCGGCGCGGCTGGGCAGCGTGCCGGGGTTGCGGCGAATCCGCACCGCGCCCGCATCGGGGAGGAGGGTGACGGGCACCTGCCGATCGGGGCCGTGGATGCACACGTCGGCGGACCACAGCCCCTCGCCGATCGCGGCGGCGCGCGAGTCGGGGGTCTCGCCGATGCGGGCGAAGCCGCCGGGCAGCACGATCCAGTCGCCCTCGGCATCGCGGGCGGCGAAGACCCGCAGGGTGAAGGGGCGGGGTTCCAACCGATCGCCGACCACGACGGGCATGGTGGACAGGCGGACGTCCTCCTGCGCGACATAGTCGTGCGGGCGGCGGGCGAGGTCGGCGCGGAACGCCTCACCCAGCGTGCGGCCGGGGACGGGGGCGGAGCCGGCGAGGCCGAGCGGGACCGGGCCAAAGGCGGGGCCGACCAGGAGGCGGTCGAGCCCGCTCTCCGCCTCCGCCCGCGCCGCGTCGCCGCCCAGCCACCAGGTGGCGATGCCGGGGAGTTGCAGCGGGGTGCCGAGCCGCTCGGCGAGCGCGGGGAGGAAGGCGGCGAAGGCGGGCGCTTCGAGCAGGCCCGCACCCGGCGCGTTGACCATCGCCAGCCCTGCCGCGTGCGCGTCGATGAGCCCGGGCACGCCGATCTGCGACCGGGTGTCGAAGGCGAGCGGATCAAGGAGGCGCGGGGCCATGCGGTTCCATAGCGCGTCGATCCGCTTGAGCCCGCCGACCGTGCGCAGGTAGAGCTGCCCTTCCAGCGCGGCGAGGTCCGCGCCCTCGACCAGCAGCAGCCCGAGATAGCGGGCGAGGTGCGCCTGTTCGGGATAGGTCGGGTTGTGACGGCCGGGGGTCAGCAGCCCGATGCGCGGCTCGGCGCGGCGACAGATGGCGGACAGGCCGGCGCGGAAGGCGGCGAAGAAGGGAGCGTGGCGGCGGATGTTGAGCCGTGTCTTTAATCCGCCCAGCGCGCGGCCGACCGCCAGCCGGTTCTCCAGCGCATAGCCCGCCCCCGCCGGCGCGCGGAGGTGGTCGGACAGCACCCGCCATCCGCCCGCCGGATCGCGGCCGAGGTCGAACGCGCAGAAGCGCAGGTGACGCCCGCCGGGCGGCTCCAGCCCGATCATCGGGCGCAGGAACCCCGGACTGCCGGTGACGACCGCGGCGGGCAGATGGCCCTCGGCGACCAGCCGCGCCTCGCCGTAGAGGTCGGCGGTGATCGCCTCCAGCAGGTCCGCGCGCTGCGCGATGCCGGCGGCGATCCCGGCCCATTCGTCGGCGTGGATCAGCAGCGGTACCGGCGACAGCGGCCAGGGCCGCTCGCCCCCATCGCCGATCGGGCCGAAGCCGGCCCCGACATCGGCGGCATGGCGCCCGACCCGCTCTCGCGCGGTGCCGAGATCGGCGGTGCCGCTCGCGAGCTCGGTGAACATGGCGGCCCAGGCGGGGTCGGGATCGGTACCGAGCACGTCGTCGGGACGGGCGGGGTAGCCCGCGAGCCAGCGGCGCGCGTGCGTTTCGGCGTCGAGCAGGGGGTGGGTCGCCACGGCTGCTCCTTTGCCCCCGGACTTGTGAAATGAGCTTGTGCCCCGGACGGATCAGGGGATGCAACTACAAAGGGAGTAATCGTACTCGCCGGGTGCCCTGCTCTCGACCGTCACCCCGGCCCCGTGCCGGGGTCCACGGTGCAGCGGGCGTTGTCCTTTGCGCCGTGAGCGATGCGCCTGCCGCGCGGTGGACCCCGGCACGAGGCCGGGGTGACGGGAAGGGCGGAAATCAGACGTCCGGCAGGACCTGATCGGCGGTGCCCCAGCCCTGCAAGCCGCGATCGCCGGCGCGAGAGAGGAGTTCGGGGGCGTCGCGAACCGTCCAGCGGGCGGGCGTGTCTAGGTCGCGCAGTTCGGTCCACGAGACCGGGGCGGCGACCGGCGCGCCTTCGCGGGCCCTGGCGGAATAGGGGAGGACGGCGGTGGCGCCGCGCTGGTTGCGAAGCCAGTCGATGAAGATGCGGCCCTTGCGCTTGGCCTTGGTCATCACCGCGACGAAGCGGTCGGGCTCCGCCTGCGCGAGCGCGCGGGCGAAGCGGTCCGCGAAATCCTTGATTGCGGGCCATTCCGCCTGCGGGATGAGCGGGACGACGACATGGACCCCCTTGCCTCCCGACAGCAGCGGGAAGCTGGCGAGGCCGAGGTCGCCGAGGCGGTCGCGCAGGTGCTCGGCGGCCTTCTTCACCTCGGCAAAGCCCAGCCCCTCGTCGGGATCTAGATCGAACACCAGCCGGTCGGGCGTTTCCAGCGTCGCGACCGACGAGCCCCAGCCGTGGAACTCGATGGTGCCCATCTGGACGCATCCGACCAACCCGTCGGTGTCGCGGACGTAGAGATAGGGATCGCTCGATCCGTCCTTGGCGACGATGTCGACATGGTGGACCGCCTCGCCGAACGAGCCCGCATCGTGCTTCTGGAAGAAGCATGCCTTGCCGCGCCCCTGCGGGCAGCGGACGAGGCTGACTGGTCGGTTGGCGGTCCAGGCGAGCATCGCGGGGGCGACCTGGGCGTAATAGGCGGCGAGCTCGCCCTTGGTGACTCCCGCCTCGGGGAAGACGACCCGGTCGGGGTTGCTGACCTTGACCGCCGGGGCGGGCGCTGGCGGCGTGGGGGCGGCGCGTTCGGCCACCACCTCGGCCGCCGGCTTGTCGCCGCGCAGGCCGATGAAGCTGGGGTGGCGGAGCAGGCCGTCGACGGTTTCCTCGGTATAGGCGATCTCCGCCACCAGCTTGGGCGTCACCCAGTGCGCGCCGCGGACCATGGCGCGGGGGGCGTCGACGGTGGCGGTCTTGCGTCCGAGGCGATCGAGGCGGGGGCGCAGGTCGTCCATCGCGGTGGTGTCGAACCCGGTGCCGACCTTGCCCGCATAGGCGAGCGCGCCGTCGCGATGGACGCCCAGCAGCAGCGACTTGAACCCGCGGCGCTTGTCGGAGGGGAGCCAGCCGACGATCACGAACTCCTGCCGGCGGATGCACTTGGCCTTGACCCAGGCGCGGCCCCGGCCCGAGCGGTAGGGCGCGTCGGCGAGCTTGGAGACGACGCCCTCCAGGCCCTGTTCGCACATCGCGTCGAACAGCTGTTCGCCCGAGCCGAGGACGTGTTCGGCGAAGTGGAGGCGGTCATCGTCCGGCGGGAGGAGGGCGCGGAGGCGCTCCTTGCGCTGGACCAGCGGCAGGCTTGTCAGGTCGTCGGCCCCGTGGCGGAGGAGGTCGAAGGCGAAGAACGCCATGGTGCCGCCGCTGGCGATCGCGTCCTTGAGCGTCTGGAAGTCGGGTCGGCCGTCCTTGAACGCGACGATCTCGCCGTCGATCAGCGCGGGGCCGGGGATCACGGCAGCGGCCTCGGCGATGTGCGGGAACTTGTCGGTCCAGTCGAGGCCGGTGCGGGTGTAGACCCTGGCCCGGCCGCCGGCGACCGCGACGAGTGCGCGGTAGCCGTCATACTTGACCTCGTGGAGCCAGGCGCTGCCGATGGGGACCGAGTCGACCAGGGTGCAGAGTTGGGGTTGGTGGAAGGGGGGCATTACCTTCCCGGAACGGGGAGGGGGACCGTCGCGAAGCGATGGTGGAGGGGCGTCACTACGGGCGGTGCGCTTGCGGCCGCGCCCCTCCACCGACTTCGCCGGCCCCCCTCCCCGTTCCGGGAAGGTTTTCTTTCCCTCCGCGATCTCCGCCATGGTGCGGCCGGTGGTGACGCTGGTCAGCGCCTCCTCGGTCAGCGTGTCGGTGCCGCCCGCCGCCGCGTCGTCGATCTTGCGGAGCAGCCAGTTCTCGCGCTTTTCCTTGGCGCGGGGCTTGAGGCGGATCAGCAGCCATTCGCCGCGCATCCGCGTCCCCTCGAGGACGAAGTGGAGGTGGCCGTCCTCCAGGTCGGCGGCGGACTTGCCCGCGATCGGCGACCAGGTGCCGCGGTCCCACAGCATCACCGTGCCGCCGCCATACTGGCCCTTGGGGATCGTGCCCTCGAAGGTCGCGTAGGAGAGCGGATGGTCCTCCGTGCGGACCGCGAGCCGCTTCTCGGCGGGGTCGAGGCTGGGGCCGCGGGTGACCGCCCAGCTTTTCAGCACGCCGTCGATCTCGAGGCGGAAATCCCAGTGAAGGCGGGTGGCGTCGTGCTTCTGGACGATGAAGCCGTTGCCGTGGCCGGGAGCGAGGGTGCCGGCGGGTTCCGCCGTCTTCGCGAAGTCGCGCTTGGCGTTGTAGCGGGCGAGGGGGTCGGGTTCAGCCATGTTCCATCACCCCCGCGAAGGCGGGGGTCCCGCTTCTTCCCTGCCGCCCGAAGTAGCGGGACCCCCGCCTTCGCGGGGGTGACGGGAGGGGGCGGGGTGACGGGAAGACCTAAGCACGCTTGCGCGCCGCGGGTTTCTTTGCGGGGGCCTTCTTCGCCGCCGGTTTCACCTCCGCCGCGCCGCCCTTCTCCATCGACTTCTTGAGCGCGGCCATCAGGTCGACGACGTTGGAGCTCTTGGCGTCGCCCTTGCCCTCGTCCTCGATCACCTTGCCGCCCTTCGCCTTGCGCTTGCGTTCGACGAGGTCCTTCAACGAATCGACATAGCGGTCGTGGAACTGGTCGGGGTCGAACTCGCCGCTCTTGCGGGCGATCAGCGCCTCGGCGAGGTCGAGCAGCTCGGGGTCGGGCTTGGCGTCGGGGATCTCGCGGAAATAGCTCTGCGCCTTCTGCACCTCGTCAGCATAGCGGAGCGTTTCGAGCACCATGCCGCGCCCGCATGGCTTGAGGCTGACGACGTACTCGCGACCCCGCAGCGCGAGCTGGCCGAGCCCGACCTTCTTCGAGCGGCGCAGCGCCTCGCGCAGGACGATGAACGCCTCCTCCGCCAGGTCGTCGGCGGGGACGACGAAATAGGGCTTCTCATAATAGAGCACGTCGATCTCGTGCGCGTCGACGAACTGGGTCAGCTCCAGCGTCTTCTTCGATTCGAGCTTCACCGCGTCGATCTCGTCCTGCTCGAGCAGGACGAACTCGCCTTTGGAGACCTCATAGCCCTTCATGATCTCGTCGGTGTCGACGGGGCCGACACCGTTGACCACCTTTTCGTAGTGGATCGGCTTGCCGGTGGGCTCGTGGATCTGCTTGAACGCAACCGTCGCGCCCGACCGGGTCGCGGCGTAGATCTCGACCGGGATCGACACCAGCGCCAGCCTGATCTGCCCCTGCCAATAGGCGCGTGCGGCCATGAAACCCTCCGTT
>Ga0325401_1000178_pt1 | contig 41074 bp, 44 predicted proteins | sample PopdelMetagenome_FD_205666 | JGI IMG/M metagenome (GOLD analysis project Ga0325401, IMG submission 205666) | Populus deltoides microbial communities from Bellville, Georgia, United States - Xylem-PdKOR-R2 | ecosystem: Host-associated > Plants > Phyllosphere > Stem > Wood/Secondary xylem | place...
CATCATTATGTCGTACGTAGGCGATGGTGACTGAGAGACGGTCCGTGCTCCCGCTTACATAGTTACGGGACCCTCATGGACCTCAACTACCTGCTCAGCCGACATCAGTTGTCGCTCGTCCGTTCGACCCGCGCCGCCGGTCGGGAAGCGCGGCTCGCGCATCGCGGGCTCGCCGATGGCTATGCCCACCGGATCGCCGATCTTCAGGCACGTAGCGGCGCGACGGCCGCGCCGCTGTCGGGAGCGCGCGCATGACCTGCATCACACGGGTGGCGACCTCCGCCGAGAGCGAAAAGCCGGCGACGCGGCGATTCCGCAACGGCGGCGGGCGCGACCGGGCGAACCCCGAGGTCGTCGCCCGGCAGGCGCGGATCACGCTGCTGGCGTTCCAGGCGCATGACGAGCGCGAGGAGGCGCTGGCGTTCCTCAACCAGCACAGCGACGTGCTCGACGGGCGCCCGCTCGACGTGGCGGGGCGCGACGATGCCGGGCTGACCGCCGCCAGCGAACTGCTCACCGCCCAGCGGGGCTGAGCGCTCACCGCTACTCCGCGGCCAGACGCCGCTCGATCAGTACCCATAGCGCGGCCACCGCCGCCGCCGCCGGGCCATGCGGGGCAAAGGCGCCCAGCGGCCGGTGGCGGGCGGTCATCTGTTCCACGGCGCTGGCCATCGGGATCACCGGCTGGTCGGGTGCCGCCGCCAGCGCCTCGCGGTGCAGCGCGCGGCGGCGGTCGACCATGCTGAACACCGGCAGCAGCGGCGGACGCCCCTTGCCGCGCGCATCGAGATGGTGGCGCAATGCCGCGGCCGACCGCATCGCCAGGGGCGAGGGGATCACCGGCATCACGATCGCGGACGCGGCCCGGATCACATGGTCGGCAACCGTGCCCAGCCCCGGCGGGCAGTCGATCACGATCCGGTCGTAGCGGCGGCCAAGGTCCTGCGCGATCCGCCGCAGCCGCTTCGCCGCGCCGATCCCCGCCAGCGTCGCGTCGAGCGCGCGGAGCGAATCGTCGGCGGGCAGCAGGTCGAGCCGCTCGATCCCGGTCGCCACGATCAGCCGTTCGGGGGCGATCGACCGTTCGATGACCGCCCGCGCCGCATCTCCGCGCCTGAGGTCGGGGACGAGGATGAAGGTCGCGGCCCCCTGCCCGTCCAGGTCCCACAGCAACGTCCGCCGGCTGGACAGCGTCGCCGACGCCCAAGCCAGGTTCACCGCCAGGCTGGTCTTGCCCACTCCGCCCTTGGGACTGAACACCGCGATCGTCGCCATCGCTGGGGACCATGGCGCAGACGGGCGCCGCTGTCATGTCGTCCCGCCGCGGGCCGCGCCGGCTATTCCCGGTTGGCGAGCACTTCCTCGAGCGAGCGCGAGGTGTCCCAGCGTTCGTCGTTCGGCACCGGTTCGTCGGCGAAGCGGACCGACACGGTCGCGTCCACCCCCGCCGCGCGCAGCGGCATGGCGAAGCTGCGCTCCACCGCCCGGCGGGTGGCGTCGCGGGCGAGGCGGATCATCGCGGGCTCGCGCGCCTGGCGGATCAGTTCGGCCTGGCCCGCGCGGCGATTGGCCTCGTCGAGCCGCTTTTCCGCATCGGTGAAGGTGGTCAGCACCCCGCCGGTGCCGTATTCGCGCACCGCGTTCAGATCGACCTGCGGCCCGTCGACCTCGACCGCGGGCAGCCGCACCGACAGCACGCGCCGGCCCGCGTCCCACGCCACGTCGCGCTGGGTCAGCTTGGCCAGATCGACCTCGTAGCGGACCATGCCGGGCATGATGAGCGTCTTTTCGGTCGAAAAGCCGAGCGCGGTCTGGCGCGAGGTGGTGACCGCGACGAACCGCGCGGCAAAGGCGGACAGCCGGTTCTGTTCGCGCAATCCCTCCAGGCTGGCGCTGGCGAGCGTGGTGGGATCGGGGGCGAGCCGCTGCGCGACGTAGCGCTGGATCCCCCAGGCGGCGAGCAGCCCGGCGAGCACCAGCAGCACCAGCACGCCCGTCGCCTTGGCCAGAAACGACGCGACCCCGCCCGCGGGGGGCGGCGGGGTCTGGCTCGGCTGGGTCTGGGTGGGGGGCACCGTCACGCGATCGTCCATGATGTCTCCTGCGCCCCGCCCTGCCTGACCAGCCCGCGGTCCCGCAGGTCGATCAGGTGCGCGAGCACCGACCGTTCGGCTGCGGGCAGCAACCGGGGGTCCAGCCCCGCATACATCCGCGCGACCATCGCCGGCACGCCCTTCGCACCGTCGCGCAACTGGCGCAGGATCTGCCCCTCGCGGCTGCGGCGATGGCCCAGCATGCCGCGCACCAGCCGGCGGGGGTTCTCCACCGCCTCGCCATGGCCGGGATAGTAGATGCGGTCGTCGCGGCCGAGCAGCCGTTCGAGGCTCGCCATATATGCCGCCATGTCGCCATCGGGGGGCGAGACGATGCTGGTCGCCCATCCCATGACGTGATCGCCCGAAAACAGCGCCCCCGTTTCCGCCAGTCCAAAGGCGAGGTGGTTGGACGTGTGCCCCGGCGTCGCCACCGCTTCCAGCGTCCAGCCCTCGCCCGCCGCCGTGTCGCCATCGGCCAGCACGCGATCGGGGCGATAGTCGCGGTCGAAGGCGGCGTCCCCCGCCGCCTCGCCGCCTGCGAACGGGCGCGCCCCGACGATCGGCGCGCCCGTTGCGGCGGCGAGCGGGCGGGTGGCGGGGCTGTGATCGCGATGGTGATGGGTGACCAGGATCGCGCGCACCGTTCGTCCGCCGATCGCCGCGGCCAGCGCGGCGATGTGGGCGGGATCGTCGGGCCCCGGATCGATCACCGCCACGTCACGCCCTCCCACGACGTAGCTCTGGGTGCCAGTGTGGGTGTAGGGCGATGGATTGGGGGCGAGCACGCGGGTGACCAGCGGTTCGAGCCGTATCGGCTGGCCGGTCGGAAGATCGGTCATGCCGGCGGAGATGGCACCGTTGGTGGAGCAGGGCAATGCCGTCATGCCGGGACCAGCCCGGCATGACGGGAAGAACTCAATCGTCCTTGCCGACCTTGGCGAGGTCGCTCTTGAGCTCGGCGATCGCCTCGTCGATCCCGGCCAGCGCCTCCTTGCGGCCCTCGGCGCCCATCGACGGGTTGGCGGCAATGCCGGCGCGCGAGGACTCGAGCCCGGCGAGCGCCGCGGTCATCGCCTTGCGCTCGATATCCTGGCTGTCGGCCTCGGTCATCTGCCCGGCCATCGCGGCGGCGGTGATGCGATCGGTGCAGATGGTGGTGATCTTGCGCCCGCCCTCGCCGGCCGAGTTGATCACGAATGCCTTTCTGCCGTTGTCCGGCCCGCAATTGCCCGATGCGATGTTGACCATGTTGGCCATCTGCGCCTGGTCGAAGCCTGCACCGCTGCGGTTGACCACGCGAACCCGGGCGACGCGGCCGTCCCTGGTGGTGACGGTGGTGGTGTCGCTGTTGCCGGTCGCACCCGCGGGCGGCGCAGGCGGCGCCGGCGGCGCTCCCGGCACAGGGGGCACGGCGGGCACGGTCGGCGCCGCCTGCCCGGTCGGCGGCGCGGCGGGGGCGACCGGCGCCGCGGGCGCCCTCACGCTCGCGGACACGGGCGTCGGGGGCACCGGCGGGACGGCGGGGCGCAGGTCCACGCCCACCGAATCGCCCACCGTCTCGGTCAGGGCGGCGGCGGCCTGGCTGCCCGACACGGTCAGGCCCAGCCCGAGCAGGCCCAGCAGCGAAACGGTGGCGGTGCCGGTGGCGAGGCGACGGCGCGAGCAGCGCGAGGTGGTCAGCATCTTCAGTCTCCCTTTCAGATCCTCGATGGTGTGAAGGTGGCACGCGGCCGACACCCAGCCGCCATGCGCGGCCTTGACGATCGCGCAGGCATAGATGTGGCGATCGGCGCGGCTGCGGCCGGCGAGCACGCGGGCGTCGTTGGCGAGTTCCTGGTCGGCGCGGAACGCCCGGAATGCGCGCCACGCGACCGGATTGAACCAGTGGATCGCCAGCACCGCCAGCGCCGCCCAGTTGGCAAGGAGGTCGCCGCGCTGGTGGTGGCCAAGCTCGTGGTCGAGCGCCAGCGCCCGCTCGTGCTCGTCATAGCGCTCGGCGAAATCGCACGGAAACGCGACGTAGCGGCGCACCACGCCGAACGCGAGCGGCCCGGTCGCGGCCGCCGATGCGACGACGCGGATACGGCCCTGCTCGCCGATCGGCACCGCCTCTTTGAGCACCCGCCGGCAGAAACGCCGGTGCGCCAGCGCGTGCCAGCCCAGGAACAGCACCGCCGCCGCCAGCCATGCTGCGCCCAGCATCGCGCCCCAGGGCAGCGACGGGGACGCCGCCGTGACCGTGGGCGCGCGGCCGGCCGCGGCGACGGCGGGCACCACCAGCACGGTAATCGTCTCGCTCGCCTGGGTGATCGGGGTTGCCGCCACCTCGCGCCACTGGGCGGGGATCGAGGGCAGCAGCAGGCGCAGCGCCGGCAGCGCCCACAGCGCATAGGCGACCTGCGCCCCGAACAGCCGGCGGACGGGCCGGCGGAGCAGCAGTACCGCCGCCATCAGCAGGGTGGAGGCGACCAGCGCCTCGATCGTCCAGGCGATCATTGCCTGAGGTCCCGAAGGAGCGCCTCGATCTCGGCGATGTCGTCGGCGGTGAGCGCGTCACGCTCGGCAAGGTGCGAGACGAGCGGCGACAGCTTGCCGCCAAACAGCCGGTCGATCAGCCGGCGCGACTCGCCCGAGACATAATCGCCGCGCTCGATGACCGGGCGGTACAGATACCGCCGCCCATCCTCCTGATGCGCCACCGCCGCCTTGGCGAGCAGCCGGCCGAGCAGCGTCTTGACCGTGTTCGCGCTCCACCCGCGGGCGGGGTCGACGCGTTCGGACACTTCCTGGGCGGTGAGGGGATGGTCGTCCCACAACACCTCCATCACCGCATGTTCGGCATCGCTGATCCGTTCGGCCATCCGGGTCGCCCTCCACATCGACTACGGACGTAATCGCATTGATTACAGCCGTAGTCAACAGGTGGCGTGATCCCGGGCGCGGTACGACGGAGCCGGTGTCGGCCCGCCTTACACTTGCCACCCCCGATCCTGCCCCGTTAACCTACGCAGCCCGCGCGAAACCGCCACTTGCCCATCCTGGCACGCGCCCTGCACCCCGACTTTGCAGAAGCCGCAGCGCTTTCAGCAGGGTGGATCGGCCGGCTTCCGGTCTCGCGCCGGTCCACCCTCACCCGGCGCTATTGCGCCTCCGCCAGCCGCCAGACGGGGCGCACCCCGCTCTCCACCCGCCGCGCGGCATGGGCCAGCGCCTTGGGATAGATCTCACCGAACAGCCGGCCAAAGGTGCTGGTCCAGCTGAACCGCTGCTCGACATGCGCGCGCGCCGCACGGCCGATCGCGCGCGTATCGGTCGCCCAGAGCTCGACGACGTGGCGCGCCATCGCATCGACATCGTCCACCGCCGCCAGCCGGCCGAGCGCGGGCGGCACCCGGTCGGGCATCGCGCCGGACGCGACGCCGACGACCGGCAGCCCCGCCGCCTGCGCCTCGAGCACCGAGATGCCGAAGGTTTCGTCCGCCATCGCGGAGACGTAGAGGTCGCAGGAGGCGAGCGCGCGGGCGAGCCGCGCACGATCGGTCTCGAATCCGGTGAACGCGATTGGCAACCCGGCCGCCTGCTCGGTCAAGGTCGCGCGCAGCTTGCCGTCGCCGATCATCACCATCGCCGCGCCGAGTTCGGGGGGCAGCCGACGGAACATCGCCAGCAGGCGGTCGGCGCGCTTCTCGTTGTCGATCCGCCCGGCATAGACCAGCAACGGCCCGTCCCCCGCGGGCAATCCCAGCGACGCACGATACCCCGGATCGCGCGCGGCCGGGGTGAACAGGTTGGTGTCGACCCCCAGCGGCAGCAGGTCGGTGCGGGTGATCTTGCGCCGGGTCAGCGCGTCGCGCGCGTCCTGCCCCAGCGTATAGACCCGGTCGAACTCGCGATAGGTGATCTCGGCATAGCCATAGGACAGCCAGCGGAAACCCCGCCCCAGCCGCTCGCCGAACTTGTCGCGCGCGACGCGATAGACGTGGGCGTTGGGAAAGTCGGTGCGATACCCCGCTACCAGCGCGGTCGCCGGAAACGCGCGACGGTGGCGGATCGCGGTCCATGGCAGCACCCAGGGGCACAGGCTCTCGATCACGTCGGGGCGGTATTGGGCCAGCAGCTCGCGCACGATGCCGGTGCGCAAGATGAAGCGGTAATTGGGGCTGCCTCGCACCGGGTCCGCGCCGACCTCGGCAAAGACGTGGCGGCCGTTCACCGTCACCCTGTCCTCGGGGCCGGGCACGATCTGGAGCAGGTGGTGGGGGGTGCGCGCGAGCACGTAATCGCGCTTCTCGCGCAAATAGGTGCTGATCCCGCCGCCGCCGGTCGGGGACCAGCTCTGGGTCAGGTCGCACACCAGAAGCGGGCGCGACGGAAGGGGCCGGCCCCCCGCGTCACGCCCGGCCGTCTCCTGCAACATCGGTCGGTCCACTCCGTCTGGCGGCGGTCAGGCGGCGGGGGCCGCACCCTCGAACAGCTGCTTGAGCTCGCCGCTCTCGTACATTTCCATCATGATGTCCGAACCGCCGACGAACTCGCCGTTGACGTAGAGCTGCGGGATCGTCGGCCAGTCCGAATAGGCCTTGATCCCCTGGCGGATACCCTGGTCCTGCAGCACGTCGACGCCCTCATACTGGACGTTCAGATGGTCGAGGATCGCGACAGCCCGGCTGGAAAAGCCGCATTGCGGGAACAGCGGGCTGCCCTTCATGAACAGGACGACGGGGTTCGCCTTCACCACCGCGTCGATGCGGGCGTGGGTTTCTTCGGTCATGGGATGTTCCTTGGCTGTCGAATGCGGCGAATGTGTGGATCGCCGCGGGCCACGACAAGATCGCGCGCCGGGTTCAGGCGGGCGCGGTGGTCAGCTGCAACGCGTGGAGCACGCCGCCCATCCGCCCGCCCAGCGCCTGGTACACCGCCTGATGCTGGCGGACGCGGGACAGCCCGGCGAACGAGGCGCTGGTGACCCTGGCCGCATAATGGTCGCCGTCCCCGGCCAGGTCGGTGATCTCGACCCGCGCGTCGGGAATGGCGGCGACGATCATCGCCTCGATCTCGGCCGCGGCCATCGGCATCAGCGGGGCTCCATCAGCTGGCGGCGCGCCTCGACCAGCTGTTCGGCCAGCGCGCTGCGCACGGCCGCGTCGCTGGTCTCGACCCCCGCGGCGGTCAGGTCGCCCATCAGCTTGCGGATCACGTCCTCGTCCCCGGCCTCCTCGAAATCGGCCTGGACCACCGCCTTGGCATAGGCGTCGGTTTCCTCGGGGGTCAGCCCCATCTGCGCCGCCGCCCAGTGCGCCACCAGCCGGTTGCGCCGGGCGGTGATGCGGAAGTCCATCTCCTGGCTGCGGGTATAGTCCCCTTCGGCCGCGCGGCGGCGGTCCTCGAAACTGGTCATCGTGTCCCCCGGATCATCACCCCGGCATAGGGGACGCGCCCGGACCCGACAAGGCGGGTCGCCGCATCGGCGGTCACAGCCCCTCCCCGCCGACCCATTGCGAATGGCTCAGCCGGCGGGCGAGGTCCCAGGCCTGGCGGCGGATGTCAGGCACCGCGACCACTTCCCACAGGCCGCCGCGCGTCATCGGGCCGATGCAGTGGAGCCGGTCGTCGATGCTGCCGTCGCGGCGCACCACCCGCGACTGGGCGTCCACCTCGATCCCCAGCCGCAGCGGGTCGGGCCGGATGCTGCCGCGCGCATGCAGCGTCGCGAGCAGCGGGTCGTCGGTGCGGGTCAGGTCGCCCTGCGGCCCGGTGCAGTTGACGACGCGCGCGGCCGCAATCGCCTCTGCCGCCTCGCTACCGCGCGGCCGCCACGACAGCGTCAGGCCGGCGCCGGCGGCGGCGATCCCCGTCACCTTGCCCGCGACGACATGCAGCCGCCCGCCCGCGATCATGGCGTCGATCCGGTCCGCCACCGCGGGCGCCAGCCGGTGGCGGTGGACGTCCCAATAGGGGCGCAGGTGGCGCAGGAAGCGCGCGCGCGTCGCCGGGTCGAGCGCGCTCCACAGCCGCTGGGTCACCGGGCGCAGCCGGTCCACCGCCGCGCGCCACCCGTCCGCCGCCGCCCGCGCCCGCACCTTGCGGACCAGCGCCGACAGCACCAGCGGCGGGGTGTCGGTGTCGCCGGCCACCGGCGGCAACCCGTCGCGATGCCGCCGCGGGACCAAACCCCGCCGCGACAGCGCGACGACCCGCCCGGCGAACCCCGCCGCATCGAGCTCCAGCGCGACGTCGACCGCGGTCAGCCCGGTGCCGAGCAGCACGATGGTGTCCGCCGGCCCCAGCCCCGCCGCAGGCTCCGCGGCCCAGGGATCGTCGATGTAGCGGTCGGCGGGAAGCGTCGCGGGATCGATCCCCGGCGGGGCATGCGGGCGCAGGTTGCCGGTCGCGAGCACGACCGCGTCCGCCTCGATCGCGCCGCCGTCCGCCAGTGCCAGCCGCGCGCCCTCGCCATCCGCCGCCACGTCGCGGACATCGGCATCGACCAGGTCCAGCCGCCCCGGCCGTGCCTCGCGCACCTCCGCCAGCGCATCGGCCAGATAGGCGCCATAGGTGGCGCGCGGCACGAAGCTGGTGCCCGATCCGCCGCCCGCTGCGCCGGCCTGCGCGGCCAGCCAGCGGACGAAATGGTCGGGATCGTCGGGAAACGCGCTCATGCCCGCCGCGCGGACGTTGAGCAGCTGGTCGGGATGGGTAGCGCTGTACGCGACGCCGCGCGCCACCTGCGCCGCCTGCCGCTCGATCAGCACCGCCGGCGGCCCGTCGAAACGGAGCAGGTTGATGGCAAGCAACGTGCCCGAAAGGCCCGCGCCGACGATGGCGATCCGATCCGTCATGGCCCCGCGCCCTAGCCGATCGTCCCGGTCCCGTCATGCCGGCGCAGTTGCGCGGCCGGCAGAAACTGTCACCCTGCCGCTGCCCTCAAGGAGACTTCCATGCCGTTCGTATCGCTTGCCACGTTGCTGCTCGCCGCCGGGCCGATCCAGGCGACCTCCCCCGCCACCACGCCGACGCCCCCTGCCACGCCCCCGGCAGACAGGGCCGGGCCACCGCCCGCGTTCATCGCGGCGTCGCGAGCGTTCGGCCAGTGCATCGGCACCGAGGTGGGCAAGATCGCCCCGGCGACCACCCCCGAAGCCGGCGCGCGCCAGACCGTGACGGCCTGCACGGCCCAACGAACCGCGATGGACGATCAGCTGGAAGCCTGGATCACCGGCCCGACCTTTCCCGAGGCCGATCGTGACAAGGCGCGCGCCGGCTATCGCGAACAGATCGGCAAGGTGGAGGCGCAGGTCGCGGCGGGCCTGCGGTCCGGCCGGACCGCGGAGGCGCCGACGCCCTGACGCCGGCCCGATCGGGCCCCGTGTGCCGTCAGCGCGTGCCGTCAGCGCGCGCCGGTCAGCAGCGCGATCAGCACGGGGTCGCGGGTGGCGCCGGGGTCGGCGCGGATCGCGGCTTCCTCGCGCCCGATCGCGCGAAAGATCGACTCGCCGGCCTGATCGGCGACCAGCCGCGCGACCCCGGCGTAATCGACCCCGGTCCCCGCGCCCGCCGCCGCCAGCAGCACCTCCGCGACATCGCCGCTGAGCCCGCGCGCAACGTCGGGAAACAGCGCCGCCGCCACCGCCCCGCCTGCCTGCCGGCGCAACAGGTCGGTCGCCGCGGTCGGGCCGCCGCGCACTGCGGCGAGCGCGTCGGCGGCGCTGAGGCCGCGGATCGCCTCGGTCACGACCGGGGTCGCCCGGTCGGCGGCATCGGTGGCGACATCGTTGACCGCGATCGCGACCCGGCTGCGCACTGCATTGGTCCGCAGCACCGCCGCGAGCACCGCATTGTTGCCGCCGCCGGTCAGCTGCGCCGGCGGGATCAGCCGGGTCAGCTGGTCGTCATAGAAGCCACCCGGCTGGAGCAACCGCGCGAACGCCCGCTGGCTCGACAGGGTGAGCAGCCGACGCACGCCTTCGTCGAGGCTGAAGTCGCCGAGCGGGGTCGCGCAGGCGGCCAGCGCCAGCACCGGCAGCGCGGCGGCGGCAGTCAGGAAGTGGCGGCGATCGGGACGGGTCATCCCGCCCAAACGGCCGTCCCCGCCACCGCGTTCCTTGCAGACGACAGGCCGTGCCGATCCCTGCCGGTCGCCCCGAGCCGGTCGAAGGGCAGGTACGCGCGGACCGCGACCCGCCCCTACCCCATCTCCACCACCAGCTTGCCGATCGCGGCGCGCGCACCCATCCGGGCGATCGCCTCGCCCCCGCGGTCGAGCGGAAAGGTCTCGGTCACGCGCGGGGCGATCTTGCCTTCCTCCCACAGCCGGAACAGCGTCGCGACATGCGCGGCGTTCGCCTGCGGATCGCGCGCCGCGAACGCGCCCCAGAACACCCCCGCCACGTCGCAGCTCTTGAGCAGCGTCAGGTTGAGCGGCAGCTTGGGGATGCCCGCGGGAAAGCCGACCACGAGGTAGCGTCCTTCCCACCCGATCGCGCGCAGCGCCGGTTCGGCATAGTCGCCGCCGACCGGATCGTAGATCACGTCCGCGCCGTTCCGCCCGACCGCCGCCTTGAACGCCTCGGCCAGCGCCTTGGACTCGTCCTTGCTGAACGGTGCGCGGGGGTAGACCAGCGTCTCGTCCGCCCCCGCCGCGCGCGCCGCCGCCGCCTTTTCCTCCGACGATACCGCCGCGATCACCCGCGCGCCGAACGCCTTGCCGAGCTCCACCGCCGCCAGTCCGACCCCACCCGCCGCGCCCAGTACCAGCAGCGTCTGTCCGGCCTGCAGCCGCCCGCGATCGAGCAGCGCGTGGATCGAGGTGGCATAGGTCAGGATCAGCGATGCCCCCTCGGCGAAGCTGCGCCCTTCGGGCAGGCGATACAGCCGGTTCGGGTCGGCGACGACCTGTTCCGCCAACCCGCCATGCCCCAGCATCGCGATCACCCGGTCGCCGGGCGCCCAGCCGGTCACGCCCTCGCCAACCGTTTCGACCACGCCGGCGATCTCGCCGCCCGGCGCAAAGGGACGCGGCGGCCTGGACTGGTACCGGTCCTCGATGATGAGAACGTCGGGATAGTTGATCGCGCAGGCCCTGACCCGCACCACCACCTGCCCGGCGCCCACCGCCGGATCGGGCAGCTGGGCCAGTTCCAGTGTTTCAGGTCCGCCCGGTGCCCTCGACAGCAACGCCTTCATACCGGCTCCTTCCCTCGATCCACGGGCGGCGCGCCGCCATCGTGCCTTCGAACTTCGAAATCGCGGTATCTCTTGCCAGCGTCAGCCCGACTTCGTCCAGCCCTTCAATCAGGCAGCGACGACGGAACGGGTCCAGGTCGAACGCGAACCGGTCCTGGTACGGCGTGGTGACGGTCATCGTTTCCAGATCGACCGTGACCGGCTGGTCCTGCGCCACCACCAGCAACCGGTCGATCGCGGACTGCGGCAGCACCACGGGGACGATGCCGTTCTTGACCGCGTTGCCGGAAAAGATGTCGGAAAAGGACGGCGCGATCACCGCCGTCACCCCCATGTCGGCGAGCGCCCAGGCGGCGTGTTCGCGGCTCGACCCGCAGCCGAAATTGTCGCCCGCGATCAGGATCGGCGACCCGGCATAGCGCGGATCGTCGAACAGGTTGCCGGGTACGGCGCGTACCGTTTCGAACGCACCGCGACTCAGCCCGGCGCGGCTGATGGTCTTGAGCCAGTGCGCGGGGATGATGACGTCGGTGTCGACGTTCTTCGCGCCCCAGGGATAGGCGCTGCCGGTGACGGTGGTGACGGGTCGCACTTCATTACTCCGCTCGCCCCGAGCCTGTCGAAGGGTCGCCTTTGCCCGAAGGCAGGAACAGGGCGTCGACAGGCTCGGCCCGAACGGCGGCGACCTACCGCCGCGTCGCCGCGGGTGCCCGCGCGACCCCGGCGGTGTATGCCGCCGCCCCGCTCAGCAACGCGCCCGCGACCAGCAGGATCAGCACCTTCTTCATCGCTTCACACTCCCATCAGGTCGCGCACATCGGCCAGCCGGCCGGTCACCGCCGCCGCCGCCGCCATCGCGGGGCTGAGCAGGTGGGTGCGCGCGCCGGGCCCCTGCCGCCCGACGAAGTTGCGGTTGGAGGTTGACGCGCAGCGTTCGCCGGGCGGCACCTTGTCCGGGTTCATCGCCAGGCACATCGAGCAGCCCGGCTCGCGCCATTCGAAGCCCGCCGCGGTGAAGATGCGGTCCAGCCCCTCGGCCTCTGCCTGCCGCTTGACCTGCCCCGACCCCGGCACCACCAGCGCGCGCACCCCGTCCGCGACCCGGCGACCGTCGGCGACGGAGGCGGCAGCGCGCAGGTCCTCGATCCGGCTGTTGGTGCAGCTGCCGATGAAGACATGGCCGACCGCGACGTCCTGCATCGCGGTGCCGGGCGCCAGACCCATATAGTCGAGCGACTTCCTCGCGGCATCGCGCTTGGACGGATCGGCGAAGCTGTCGGGATCGGGGACGCGGCCGGTGATCGGCACCACATCCTCCGGGCTCGTCCCCCAGGTCAGCGTCGGCGCGATGTCGGTGGCGTCGAGCCGGACGCTGCGGTCGTACGCCGCGCCCGAATCGCTTGCCAGCGTCCGCCACCACGCGACCGCCCGGTCCCATTCCTCGCCCGCGGGCGCCATCGGGCGCCCCTTGAGGTAGGCGAAGGTCGTGTCGTCGGGCGCAACCAGCCCGGCACGCGCGCCGCCCTCGATCGACATGTTGGCGATGGTCAGCCGCCCTTCGACCGACAGCGCGCGGATCACCTCGCCGGTGAACTCGATGACATGGCCGGTGCCGCCCGCCGCGCCGATCCGGCCGATGATCGCCAGCACCACGTCCTTGGCCGACACCCCGAATCCGAGCGCGCCGTCGACCCGGACCTCCATCGTCCGCGACGGCTGGAGCAGCAAGGTCTGGGTGGCGAGCACATGCTCGACCTCCGACGTGCCGATCCCGAAGGCGAGCGCGCCCAGCGCCCCATGCGCGCTGGTGTGGCTGTCGCCGCACACCAGCGTCGTCCCCGGCAGGGTGAAGCCGAGCTCGGGCCCCACCACATGGACGATGCCCTGCTCGGTCGCGGTCGCGTCGATATAGTCGATGCCGAATTCGGCGGTGTTGCGGCGCAACGCGTCGAGCTGCTGCGCCGACTCGGCATCCGCGATCGGCAGCAGCCGCCCGTCCGCCCCGACCCGCGGGGTGGTGGGCAGATTGTGGTCGGGCACCGCCAGCGTCAGCTCGGGCCGGCGCACCCCGCGCCCGGCGGCGCGCAGCCCCTCGAACGCCTGCGGGCTCGTCACCTCGTGGACGAGGTGGCGGTCGATGTAGATCAGGCAGGTGCCGTCGTCGCGCCGTTCGACGACGTGCGCGTCCCAGATCTTCTCGTACAGGGTGAGCGGACGGGTGGCCATGACGATGCCCCGTTAACCGATTCGGCCGCCTTGCGGAAGCGCCGCGATCCAGCGTTCGACGGCAACGGTGTCGCTCAGATCGCCCGAGTAGCGATGGGTCGGCACCTGCGGCACGTTCGACCCGCGCGGACGCCCGCGATAGACCTTCATCGGCACCACCGCCTGCCCCAGCCCGCTGGGCAGCGGATCGCGCCGGATGTCCATGTAGAGCGTGTCGGCGCTGGTCTCCTGCCCGACCTGGACCGCGCCCAGCGCCTTCCACAAATCGACCGCATCCAGACACGCCGATCCACATGCCCCGTCGGTGAGGACGTAGATCGGGTGGACCGGCGCGGACGGGTGCGCTTCGCCCGCGGGAACGGGATCGGGCACGTACAGGCCCTTCGGCTCGCGCCACAGCGGCCTGTTCGCGGCGCGCGCGGCGGCGATGCCGGCGGCGGCGGTCGTGAAAAAGCGCTTCACCGCCGGGCTCACGTTCGCCGCCGCGCCATATTCGCGGGCATAGTCGGCCAGCGTCGCGACGTTCGCCGCCGAGGCGCGCCAATCGACCGCGTCCGAATCGCGTTCGAGCCTTGCGACCGCCGCCTCGCCCCACAGGATCACCGCGACCTGGCGCGACCAGTCGGACGATCCCCCGCCATTGCCGCGCAGGTCGAGCACGATCCTCGGCGCGGCGACCATGGCGGCGCGGTCGCGCTTCATCGCCGCGACCATCGGATTGAGCGCCCTGGCGGCGTCGCTCGACGGTTCGCCGTCGAAGTCGCTCATCGCGTACCAGCGGGTGCCGTCGGCCAGCGTGCGCGCCGCGATCAGCGGGCGCGGCGCGACGGCGAGCGGCGCGGCGTGACGGCTCCAAGCCTCGTCGGACATCGCCCGCCATTTCAGCGGGACGGTCTGCACGGCACCGTCGACGCGAAAGGTACAGCGGACCGGCCGCGGCACGAAGGGGTTGCCGTTGTCTACCAGCAACCGGAACCCCTCGCGTCGGCGCATCGCCGCCAGCTGCCAGCGGCCGCGGAACGCGCCAACACGCTCGCGTGCCAGCCGCTCCGCATCCGTCCCGTCGCACCCGACCAGTTCGGCGCCGATCGGCACCGCGGCGTCACCGTCCCGTGCCCGCACCCGCTGGCGCCCATCGCCGTCATAGGCGGTCAGGGACCCCGGCCATTGCAGCGCCACGGGGAACTGCTTGACCATCGACAGGGCGAGATGCCCGTCGTCGAACGCCGCGACATAGCCGCGGGTCGCCGCCAGATAGCCCGGATAGTCGCGCACCCGCGCCGCGCGGGCGAGCGCCAGCTTCAGCGCCGCCGCTTCGCGTCGCAGGAAACCGGGGTCGCGCGCGTTGACCGGGCCGGGATGATTGGCGACGACCAGATCGTGAAACGCGCGAAGATCATCCCGCGCCGCCGCGCCCCAGTCCGCCGGCGGCTCGTCGGCGGCGGCGACAAGGAAGGCGGCGGCGGCAACAGGCGACGGAGCATCGGCGCAGGCTATCGCGGGCAACGCCGCCGGTCGAGCGCCCCCGTGCCGCCGGGCCGGACCGACCCCGGCACGCAAGGTCGCGGCGTCACGCGTCGTAGGCGGCGGTCGTCCTGGCGGCGACCTCGTCGGCGGAAACGCCCGGCGCCAGCTCGACCAGCCGGAACCGCGACCGGTGATCCGCGCGCGCGAACACCGCCAGGTCGGTGACGATCATGTCCACCACGTTGCGCCCGGTCAGCGGCAGGGTACAGGCGGGGATGAACTTGGGCGCGCCGTCCTTGCTGCTGTGCTCCATCACCACGATGATCCGCTTGACCCCGGCGACCAGGTCCATCGCCCCGCCCATGCCCTTGATCATCTTGCCCGGGATCATCCAGTTGGCGATGTCGCCCCCTTGCGACACCTCCATCGCGCCCAGCACGGTCAGGTCGATATGCCCGCCGCGGATCATGGCAAAGCTGTCGGCGGAGGAGAAATAGGCCGATTGCGGCAACTCGCTGATCGTCTGCTTGCCCGCGTTGATAAGGTCGGGATCGACCTGATCGTCATGGGGAAACGGGCCGATGCCCAGCATCCCGTTCTCCGACTGGAGCGTCACCTCGACGCCTGCGGGCACATGGTTCGCGACCAGTGTCGGGATGCCGATCCCCAGGTTGACGTAGAAGCCGTCGTGCAGCTCCTGCGCGGCGCGCGCCGCCATGCCGTTCCGGTCCCAGGGCATCAGTTCAGCCTTCCCGTTGCATGATGATCGGCGTCCCCGCACCCGCCGTCGGTCGCCGCGGCGCCGCTCACGGTTCGGGCGCCCAGGCGCTGTCGGCGGGGAACACCTCGTCCAGCCGCCCCTTGAGCGCGGTGCCGTAGACCGGGTTGGGCAGCACGAACCACCCCGCCCCCCACAGCCGCGCGATCGCGGGCGCCTGCGTCGCCGCGCGCCGCTCCGCCGGGGTCTGCCCGGCGTTGAACAGGTCGGAAAAGTCGCCCAGCTGGTCGCCCCCCAGCGCCAGCACGCAATGGCGCGCCGCGATCGCGGTGCGCCGCGTGTCCTTGGCGCTGCCGGTCGCCGCGTCGGACAGGTACAGCGTCTCGCCAACCCGCACCGGCCCCAGCCCCAGCCGGTCGAGCATCGCCGCGGTGGCGGGGGTGTTGGCGGCGGAACGGTTGGAGTTGAACACGACCGTCACCCCCATCGCCCTGAGCTGCCGCACCGCATCGACCGCGCCCGGCACCGCCCGCGCGGTGGTGCCGCCGGTGATCTCGTATGCCCGCCACCGCGCGGCCTCGTACGGGCGCCCGCCCGCCGCATCACGCTCGAACCCGAGGTTGAGCGCCACCGTCTCGTCGACGTCGAACACCGCCGCGGGGGGCTTGCCCCCGCACGGCGCGAATCGCGGCGCGGCGAGCGTCGCCCCCTCCGCCAGCACCACGCCGTTCCGCGGCCGTGCGCGCAGCTGCCCGGACACATGCCCGACCAGCCCCCGCCACGCCTGCGCGGAGATCGCTGCCGCCTCGCCCGACCCGTACAGGTACTGCATCCCCGCGGGCACCCCGTCGACGGTGATCGGGGCGGGGGCCGGCGCGGTCACGACCCGCGCCGGGGCGTCGTTCCCCACCGCGACGACGCAGCCGGACAGGAGCGTGGCAAGCGCCGCCGACACAGGCAGGGCGTGCCCCGTCGCCCTCACGCCCCCACCTCGCTGCCCGCCCCCGCTGGCGCCGCGTCGTCGCGCGGGCGCACCGTGCGGAACTCGATCTTCTTGTCGTACGGGGCGCCGACGATCATCCGCTTCACATAGATGCCCGGCAGGTGGATCGCGTCGGGATCCAGGGTGCCGACCGGCACCACCTCCTCCACCTCCGCCACGCACACCCGCCCCGCGGTCGCCATCGGCTGGTTGAAGTTGCGCGCGGTCTTGCGAAAGATCAGGTTGCCCGCCTCGTCCGCGCGCCACCCCTTGATGATCGACAGGTCGGCGCGGATGCCGCGCTCGAGGATGTATTCCTCCCCGTCGAACAGCTTGACCTCCTTGCCTTCCGCCACCTGGGTGCCGACGCCGGTCCTGGTGTAGAAGCCCGGGATTCCCGCGCCCCCCGCCCGGCACCGCTCGGCCAGCGTCCCCTGCGGGCAGAACTCGACCGCCAGCTCGCCCGCCAGATACTGCCGCTCGAACTCCTTGTTCTCGCCGACATAGCTCGAGATCATCCTGGCGATCTGGCGGGTGCGGAGCAGCTTGCCCAGCCCCTCGCCGTCGATGCCGGCATTGTTGGACGCGACGGTCAGCCCGGTCACCCCCGCATCGCGGATCGCGTCGATCAGCCGCTCGGGAATCCCGCACAGCCCGAACCCGCCCGCGCAGATCGTCATGCCGTCACGCAGCAGCCCGTCCAGCGCGGCGGCGGCATCGGGGTACAGCTTGTTCATCGGGCGGCTCCGGATGGTTGGCGCGATCCGCGCTCTAGGACACCGCGCCGCGACCCGTCCAGCCGTCGCCCCGCCTTTGCCCGGCCGCCGCATGTCGCATGCGCCCCCTTGTCCTGCGTCGCGCCGATGCGTCATGGTCGCGAGGATGACACCCCCGCCCCCCTCGCGCCGCCCCTGCTCCTCGACCGCCGCCGGCCCCGGACGGACACATGAGTCCGCCGGACGCTTCGCAGCGCCCACCGCATGACCGGGCAGCCGGCAGGTGCCCGCACCGGCGGCCGCATCCTCGTCGACGGCCTCGTCGCACAAGGCTGCGAACGCCTGTTCACCGTCCCCGGCGAAAGCTTCCTCGCCGTCCTCGACGCAGCTTACGACACCCCCGCGATCGAGGTCGTCACCTGCCGGCAGGAGGGGGGCGCGGCGTTCATGGCCTGCGCGGACGGCACGCTGACGGGGCGCCCCGGCATCGCGGTCGTCACCCGCGGCCCCGGCGCCACCAACGCGTCGATCGGCGTCCACGTCGCGATGCAGGACTCGCAGCCGATGATCCTGTTCATCGGCGATGTCGACCGCGGCACCCGCGACCGCGAGGCGTTCCAGGAGGTCGACTTCGCCGCGATGTTCGCCCCGCTGGCGAAATGGGCCGCCCGCATCGACGACGCGGCCCGCATCCCCGAATATCTCGCCCGCGCCTACGCCACCGCGATCAACGGCCGCCCCGGCCCGGTGGTGCTCGCGCTGCCCGAGGACATGCTGCTGGAGACAGTGGAGGCCATCGACCGGCCGCGGGTGGCGCGGGTGCGGCAGGATTGCTCGCCTGCGCAGGTCGAGGCGCTCGAAGCGTTGGTGGCCGAGGCACGACGCCCGGTCGCCATTGTCGGTGGCGCCGGCTGGACCGCTCGCACGGGCGATGCCCTTGCGTCCTGGGCGGAGGCAGGCGGCATCCCGATCGCGGCGGCTTTCCGCCGACAGGATGCGGTGCCCAACGATCGCCCCGGCTGGGCAGGCAATCTCGGCTACGGCCCGAACCCGCGGCTCGTCCAGCGCGTCCGCGATGCCGACCTGCTGCTGGTCGTCGGTGCGCGGCTCGGCGAGGCGACGACCGACGGGTACACGCTCGTCACGCCCAATCATCCCGGCCAGCGATTGGTCCACGTCCACCCGGACCCGGAGGAACTCCACCGCAGCTACCGTGCCGACCTCGCCATCTGCGCCGGCGTGGAGCAGCTTGCAGAGGCGTTGACCGACCATAGCAGCTTCGTCGCTCCCGGTCCGGCCGCCCGCGAAGCCCACGCCGAATATCTCGCCTGGTCCACCCCCGCCCCGCGTGCGGGCGTCGCGCTCGACCTCGGCCCCTGCGTCCTCGCGATGCGCCAGGCGATGCCGGCGGACACGATCATCTGCAACGGCGCGGGCAATTATTCGGGGTGGTGGCACCGCTACTGGCGCTATGGCGGGCACGGCACCCAGCTCGCGCCCACGGCGGGCGCGATGGGTTACGGCCTTCCCGCCGCGATCGCCGCCGCGCTCCGCCATCCCGATCGCGCGGTGGTGGCGCTGGCCGGCGACGGCTGCTTCCTGATGAACGGGCAGGAACTGGCCACCGCGGTCCAGCATGGCTGCCGAATCCTCGTCATCGTCGTCGACAACGCCAGCTACGGCACGATCCGGATGCATCAGGAGCGCGAGTTCCCCGGCCGCGTCTCCGCCACCCCCCTCCGCAACCCCGACTTCGCCGCGCTCGCCCGCGCCTATGGCGCCTGGGCCGAGACGGTGGAGCGTACCGAAGACTTCGCCCCCGCGCTCGACCGCGCGCTCGCGCAACCGGGGGTCAGGCTGCTCCACCTGCGCACCGACGTCGAACAGATCACCAACGGCACCACCCTGTCGGCGATCCGGGACCGGCCTCGACCCTGACACCGTCACTCAACGAAGGCTCGGGTGACGGAGGGGGGTTGGCGGACAGCGCGGCATTGCGCAGGATGCCCGTCATGAAGCACCTCCCCCTCCTCCTCCTCGCGGCGTTCGCCACCCCCGCCGCCGCGCAGCTCTCCCCTGCCGAGCGCACCATGCAGGCGACCGTCACCGCCCAGGCTTCCCGGCACGAGGCGCTGCTGGAACGGCTCGTCCGCCAGAACAGCGGCACCCTCAACCTCGCGGGCGTCCGCAAGGTCGGCGACACCGTTCGCGCCGAACTCGAACCGCTCGGCTTCCAGGTCCGCTGGATCGACATGGCCGCGACCGGCCGCGCCGGCCACCTCGTCGCCGTCCATCGCGGCAACGGCCGGGGCAAGCGCATCCTCCTGATCGCGCATCTCGACACCGTGTTCGAACCGACCTCGCCCTTTCAGGGCTGGACCCGCCAGGGCAGCCGCGCGATCGGCCCCGGCTCGGGCGACGACAAGGGCGGGATCGTCGTCATCCTCGCCGCGCTGCGCGCGATGCAGGCGGCGGGCACGCTCAAGGCCGCGGATATCGAGATCGTGATGACCGGTGACGAGGAACGCTCGGGCAAACCGCTCGCCACCGCCCGCGCCGACCTGATCGCCGCGGGCAAGCGTGCCGATGTCGCGCTCGAATATGAGAATCTCGCCACCGAAGCGGGCCGCGAATACGGCTCCACCGCGCGGCGCAGCTCGACCGACTGGTTCCTGTCGACCAGCGGCAGGACCGGGCACTCGTCCGCGGTGTTCGGTTCCGAGTTCGGCTATGGCGCGATCTACGAGCTGTCGCGCATCCTCGACACCTTCCGCCGCGAGCTGCCCGAGGCGAACCTGACCTACAATGTCGGCGTGATGGCGGGCGGCACCCCGGCCGCGTTCGATACCGACCAGCTGGTCGCCACCGCCACCGGCAAGCCCAACATCATCGCCGACAGTGCCGTCGCGCGCGGCGACCTGCGCGCGCTGACCCCCGAACAGATCGCGCGCGTGATCGATCGGATGACCGCGATCGTCGCCCGGCACCTGCCCGGCACCGATGCCCGGATCACGTTCGCCCCCGGCTATCCGCCGATGGCGCCGACCGCGGGCAATCGCGCGGTGCTGGCCCGGCTCAACGCGGTCAACCGCGACCTCGGCCTGCCCGAACTGACCGAATTCGATCCCGCAAAGCGCGGCGCCGCCGATTCGAGCTTCGTCGCCGCCGATGTCGATACGCTCGCCGGCATGGGCCCGATCAGCGGCAAGGCCCATGCCGAAGGGGAGTGGGTCGACCTTGCCAGCCTGCCCCGCCAGGCGCTGCGCAGCGCGGTGCTGATCTCGCGGCTGGCGGCGGACAAACGCTAAAGGGCTGTCCTACATCGCCGCGGCGTGGCACGACGAGGCCGTTCTTTCTCCCGGTCCGTCCCCTTGCCAGCACGCGGTGGATGCGGGCGTGAAAGAATGCCGATGCCGCGAACTTCGGTAACTTCGCGCCTCGTCAGGGCAACAGCACCGTGCTTCCCTGCGTCTCGCCCGCTTCCAGCGCGCGGTGCGCGTCGGCGGCGTCCTCCAGCGCGAACCGCTGCCCGATCTCGGGCCGGATCGCGCCCGAACGCAGCATCGCGAACACCCGCGCCACCCCCGCCTCACGCTCGGTGGGCGTGCGGTAATAGTCGAACAGCGTCGGCCGCGTCACGAACAGCGACCCGGCCCGCGCGAGCACGCCCAAGTTTACTCCCTCGACCACCCCGCCGGCATTGCCATAGCTGACGATCAGCCCGCGCCGGGCTGTGGCGGCGAGCGACACGCCCCAGGTCGCGGCTCCAACCCCGTCGAAGGAGACCGCGACGCCCTCGCCCCCGGTCCATTCGCGTACCCGCGCCGCTACATCCTCGTCGCGGTGGACCAGCACATGATCCGCGCCGGTCGCCCGCGCGCGCTCCGCCTTGGCGGCGGTGCCGGCGGTGCCGATCACCAGCGCCCCCGCCGCCTTCAGCCAGCCGACCAGCAACTGCCCCACCCCGCCCGCGGCGGCATGGACCAGCACCGGCTGGCCCGCCGTCACCCGCGCGCATCGCTCGACCAGGAACTCCGCGGTGCACCCTTTCAGCAGCAGCGCTGCGGCGGTCTCGTCACCGACATCGTCGGGCAGGCGGAACAGCTCGACCGCCGGCACGATCCGCGCGCTGGCATAGGCGCCCCGCATCGGCCCGAACCCCGCCACCCGATCGCCGCGCGACAGCGTCATCACGCCCTCGCCCACCGCCTCGACGACGCCTGCCGCCTCGCTGCCCAGCCCGCCCGGCAGTTCGATTGGGTAGATGCCCCTGCGGTGATAGGTGTCGATATAGTTCAGCCCCACCGCGGTCTGGCGCACCAGCACCTCGCCCGGCCCCGGCGGGTCCAGCTCGACCGTGCGCCACCGGATCACCTCCGGCCCGCCATGCTGTTCGATGAATGCCTGTCGTGCCTGCATCCCGCTCCAACGAGCGCGGTTCGTGCGGGTTGCAAGCGGGGCGCGACCCCGGCAAGGATACCCGATCTTCCAAACGGAGCATCCGCCATGCCGCTGACCAGCTACCTGCGCCACTATATCGACGGCGCCTGGGTCGAAAGCCAGGGCGGCCGCCGGTACGAGGTGATCGATCCCGCCACCGAACAGCCGGTGACCGAGATCACCCTGGGCTCCGCCGCCGATGTCGATCGCGCGGTGGCGGCGGCTCGGGCGGCGTTCGACGGCTGGTCGCGGTCCAGCGTGGCGGACCGGCTCGCGCTGATCGGCCGGATCGTCGAGGAATACCGCAAGCGCCTGCCCGACTTCGCGGGGGCGATCAGCCGCGAGATGGGCTGCCCGATCGGGCTCGCCACCGCCGCGCAGGCGCCGACCGGGATGGCGCACTTCGCCGCGACCGCCAAGGCGCTCGCCGCCTTTACCTTCGCCGAACGGGTCGGCCGCGCCCATGTCGTCCACGAGCCGCTGGGCGTGGTGGCGATGATCACCCCCTGGAACTGGCCGCTCAACCAGATCTGCGCCAAGGTGGCGCCCGCGCTCGCGGCGGGGGACACGATGGTGCTCAAACCGTCGGAGGAAGCGCCCGGCTGCGCCGCGATCCTGGCGGAGGTGATGGACGTGGCCGGGGCGCCGGCGGGGGTGTTCAACTTCGTCAACGGCGACGGGCCCGGCGTGGGTGCGGCGCTGTGCGCGCACCCCGACGTCGACATGGTGAGCTTCACCGGCTCCACCCGCGCCGGCATCGCGGTGGCGCAGGCGGCGGCGCCGACCGTCAAGCGCGTCCATCAGGAACTGGGCGGCAAGGCGGCGAACCTGGTGCTGGAGGGCGCGGACCTCGCGGCGGTGCTGCCGCCGACGGTCGCGGGGGTGCTCGCCAATTCGGGGCAGAGCTGCATCGCCCCCACCCGGCTGCTCGTCCACGACAGCCAGGTCGCCGAGGCGGTCGCCACCGCCAGGGCGATCATGGAGGCGACCCCGGTCGGCGACCCGGCGCAGGCCGGCGCGCATATCGGCCCGGTGGTCAATCGCGCGCAGTTCGACCGCATCCAGGCGCTGATTGAATCGGCGATCGACGAGGGCGCGACGCTGGTCACCGGCGGTCCCGGCCGCCCCGACGGGCGCAACGCCGGCTATTATGTCCGCCCGACGCTGTTCGCCGACGTCACCCCCGACATGCGGATCGCGCAGGAGGAGGTGTTCGGCCCCGTCGCCACGATCACCAGCTATCGCGACACGGACGAGGCGGTGCGAATCGCCAACGCCACCGCCTATGGCCTGTCCGCCACCATCTCGGGCGATCCGGCGCACGCGGCCGAGGTTGCGCCGCGGCTGCGCGCGGGCCTGGTCACGATCAACGCGTGGAGCCCCGATGTCGCGGCCCCGTTCGGCGGCTACAAGCAATCGGGCAACGGCCGCGAGAACGGGCGCTATGGCCTGGCGGAGTTCATGGAGGTCAAGACGATCACCGGGCTGCCTGCCGGCGCGACCGGTCAATAGTCGCGGCTGACCCGCACGTTGGCACTTTGCCGCCCCAGCGTCGAAATGCTCGACAGCAGCGACAGCCAGCGGGTCACCTGGAACTCGACGCGGGTCGCGGAATAGCCCTGCCCGTCGGTGACCAGCTCGCCGTACAATCGCCGCGTCACGTACTTGCCCGCCGCGATCGCGGTGCCCTGCCCGGTCTGCGGATCGGCGGGAAGGATGCGCAGCCGGTCCAACCCGGCCGCGCGCCGCACCGCGTTGATCGGGTTCAGCCCCTGCCCGCCCTCCCGCAGCGCCGCCACCGCCGCGGCGAGCTGCAACGCTTCGGGCGCGGACAGGTTGGTGATCGACGTGCCGAACAGGAGGCGCGAGAGCAGCTCGTCCTCGGGCAGCGCCGGCGTGCTGACGAAGCCGACCTCCGGCTGCAACGCGGTGCCGGTCACCCGGATCGACGCGTTGAGCCCGGTGGTGTCGGCGTTGGCGGCGATGTCGAGCGCTGGGTTGGCGGGCATCGACCCGTCGAAGCGGATCACGCCGCGATCGAGCGCGAAGTCGCGGCCCGCGAACTCGTAATTGCCCCGCACCAGCCGGGCGCGCCCGGTGATCGCCGGATTGTTCGGCGCACCGCCGATCTGCAGGTCCGCGGACCATTCGCTGGTCAGCCCCAGTCCGCTGACGGAGACCGCGCCCGGCGCCCGCGCCCGAATGGCGAGCGTCCACGGGCGGACCGGTGTCTCGTCTTCCTCGCCTGCGCCGCCGGGGACGTTGATCTCGCGCAGGCGGAGCCGCGGCACTGCCGCAGCGGCGGCCGCGCGCCCGAGGCGATAGCTGGCCCGGTCGAGCGCCACGTCGCCCGAGATGGTGCCGCCCGCCCCGTCCGACCGGAAGCGCAGGGGGCCGGTGACGGTGGCGGCGATCTCGTCGCGGGCGATCATCCGCGCCCGATCGGCGGTTATCGACAGGTCGAGGCCGATGCCGTGCGCGGCGGCGAAGTCGAAACTGCCGGTGCCCGTCACCCGCCCGCTCCCCCCGCCGCCGCCCCCACCGGCACCCCCGGACGCATCGGCGGCGAAGCGCTCGATCGCCAGTCGCGACCCTGCGAAACGGCCGCTCGCCTCCACACCGGTCAGCACGGTGCCCGAGGACGCGCTTTCGATCCGCGCACCGCTCGCGCTGAACGCCCCCCGGATCGCGGGGCGGCTCACCTGTCCGCCGACATCGGCCGCGATGCGGACCGGGCCGGACAGGTCGAATAGCTCCACCCCCGTCAACCGCCACAGCGTGTCTGCCGGCCCGGTGTAGCGCAGTTGTCCCTGGACCGTCGCCGCCCCGACCCGCGCCGCCAGCGTTCCGCCCGGCGCCAGCCGGAGCAGCGCCTGCGCCCGCCCGATCGTCTGCCCGCCCGACGCCGCCACCGCGCGCATGCCCAGCCGTTCGGGGCCGAGCACCCCCGCCAGCCCCAGGTCGATCGGACGCGAGGTCAGCACCAGCCCCGAACGGGACAGCCCACGCACCGTCATCGCGATCCGCCCGGTCGGCACCGCCCCGGCGCGGGCCTGCACGGTCAGCGTTCCCGAAGCGGTCCCGCTCAGCCCCAGGCCCGGATAGGCGATGTCCAGGATCGTCAGGGGCAGCGTGGTCAGCCGCGCATCGACCGCCGTTTCCGCGCCCCCGATCCGCCCGCTCAGCGCCGCCTCGCCGCCGGCAAACGACAACCGGGTCGGCGCGACCCGCCAGCCATCGCCCTCGCGCGTCACCGCCGCCGGCGCGAGCAGGCGCAGCGGGCGGCCGTCGAGCGACCCGGTCGCCGACACGCCATAGCCTTCCGGCCGGATCGCGGTGACGGTCTGGACGTCGAACGCCCGCCCCCGCGATCCCGCCACCGAAGCGCGCAGCTCGCCCGTGCCGCCGACCAGCGCCAGATTGCCCGCGAACCGCGCCACCGCCAGCCGATCGCGGCGCAGCCCCTGGCCTTGCGCGGTCGCCTCCACGCGGGTTCCCGCCGGGTCGAGCAGCGCCGTGAAGCCCAGCGTTCCCCGCCGCACCGTCGCCAGGGCCGCGATCCGCGCACGGTCGGCCGCGAGCGTCCCGCGAACCCGCTGCACCCCGCCGGGAAGGTCGAGGTCGATTGCCCCCGTCCAGCCGCCGCCCGCCACCTGCAATCGCCCCGCCAGCCCGCCGCCGCCGAGCTCCAGTGAGCCCCGCGCCCGCGTCCCCGTCACCTCCAGCGCGTCCACCACGACGGTTTCGCTCGTCGGCCCCGGCCGCAGCACGATGGCGCCGGCCGCGCTCACCGGACCGAGCCGCGAGCCGCCGTTGGCGCGAAAGGCGAAGCCCTGCGGCGTCGGGTCGAGATGCGCCCGCACGTCGGCCAGCCCCAGCGTCCGGTTGGGCTGCGCGAACAGCAGGTCCAGCGTCGGCCGCCCGATCCGCCCGTCGAGCACCAGCCGCACCGGGCCCCAGCGCGCCTGCGTGCCCCCGCCCTCGAACCGGACGCTGCCATCGGGCCGGCGGTAACCGGTGCCCGACAGCGCGATCTGCGGCCCGGTGATGCGCAGGGCGGAAAAGCGCAGCACCCCGTCCGCGGTCCGCTCCAGCGCCGCCTCCACCCGCGGCAGATCCCCCGCCAGCGACTGGAAGAAGCCGTTGTCGAGCCGCACCACCTGCGCGACACCGCGCCCGACCAGCCGGGTACCGCGCCCGCCCGGCCCCGGCACCGCGTCGAGCGTCGAGGTGATGTCGACGATGCCGATCCCCGGCACCAGATAGCGCGCCAGCCCACCGGCCAGCCCGACGTCCCAGCGCCCGGTGCGAAGGTCATAGGCGAAGCGGAGCCGCCCGCGCAGCTTGTCCGACCGGAGTTGCAGGTCCTCGCCGGTGATGGCCGGCGGTGCGATGTGGAGGCGCCCGGCGACCGTCAGGTTGGTGAGGATGCCGCCCGCGACGTCGCCCAGCCCGGTCACCCGCGCGGCGGACAGGGTGACCGGGAGATGCAGCGGCCGCCCGCCCCAGCGCCCGCGCCCCGCGACCAGCAGCCGCTCGATGCCGGTGCGGCCGATCGCGACCTGTTCGGCGGCGAGGCGGTAGCGGTAGTCGGGCCGCCCGAAGCCGCCCGCCAGCATCACCGTCCACCCGATCCGGCGCCCCGCCAGTCGATCGACCAGCCGGTCGGGGCGGAGCAGGTGCCCGTCGATCCGGACCGCGCGGAAGCGGCTTTCGGCAAGGTCGAGCGTCCCCGTGCCGGTCACCGCCAGCGCCGCCGATCGCAGCCCCACCTCGCCGGTCAGCTGTCGCCGGTCGAGCGTCGCGGCCGCGGTCACCCGCACCATCGGTGCCGCGAGCCGCGCCGCCAGCCCGCGCGCGACCGGGCCGGGGACGATGCTGCCGCCCAGCGTGTAGCGTCCCCCGTCCGCGCCGAGCGCCAGGTCGAGCGCCGGCCGCGTCCCGATCCGCCCGCGCGCGCTGCCCCGCCACCGCGTCCAGCGCCCGTCGCCCGCGATGTCGAGCGCGACCGGCGCACCAACGCCCAGCGCCTGGGCCAGCAGCCCGTCCGCCTGCCCCCGCACGGCGACGCCCAGGTCGAACCGGTCGGATCCGGGCTCGGCATCCAGCCGCACCGACAAGGTGTCGCTCGCCGCCACCGCCGCGTCGAGCCGGACCAGCGCCCGCCCGCGCCGCACGGTCGCCGATCCCGCCAGCCGCATCGCCCGCTCGCGCCCCGACACCGGCGCCGCCAGCCGCAGCCGATCGATGCGCAGCCGCCCGACCGCGATGTCGAACCCCGGCAGGATCGCGCCGCGGGCGTTGGTACGCGTACGTGGCCGGTGGAACAGCGTCGCGGCAGGCGCCGTCACCCGATCGATCGCCAGCTCGTTCGCTGCCCAGCGCCACGGCCGCCAGTCGAGATCGACCGTGGGCGCGGCGAACAGCACGCTGTCGAGGTCGCGGATGCGCAGGTCGGCGATCCGCGCGCGGCCGAACAGCGAACCGTCGATCCGCCCGACCTCGAAGGTCAGCCCGTTGGCGGGCCTCAGCGCCGCGATCCGCGCCGCCACGAAGCGGTGCCCCGGATCGGTGTCGAGCAGCGCCAGCGCCAGCGCGACGAGGCCGGCGATCGCCGCCGCCACGCCCGCGATCCGGCGCACCCAGCGCATCAGAACGCCTGCCCCAGCGACACGTACACCGCCACCCGGCTGTCCCCCCGCTGCGGGTTGATCGGGGTGCCGACGTCGACCCGGATGGGTCCGAAGCTGGAATAGTACCGCACCCCCAACCCCGTGCCGTAACGCAGCCCCGACAGCCGCGGCACCGACGAGGTATAGATGTTGCCCGCATCCAGGAACGGCACGATCCCGAACGCGCCACCCAACAGGCCCGGCACACGGATGCGCGCCTCCACCGACAGTTCGGACAGGCTGCGCCCGCCGACGGGGTGATTGTCGGGATCACGCGGTCCGATCGACTGGTAGCCATAGCCGCGCACGGACGCGCCGCCGCCGGCATAGAAGCGCCGCGACGGTGCGATCTGCTCGCGCGGCGCGCCGACGATTGCGCCCACCCGCGCCCGCGCCGCCAGTACCACGCGGCCGGGCAGCGGCAGGTATCCGCTCGCGTCGACCTGGGTGCGAGTGTAGCCGAAGGCGCGGCCCTGGAGCGACAGTTCGGGCGAGGCACGCCCGCTCAGCCTCATCCCGCGACTGGGGTTCAGCAGGTCGTCCGAACGGTCGTAACCCAGGCTGACGGGCGTTGCCGCGATGAAAAAGGTGCGCCGCCGCGGCAGCCCGGTCGCCAGCTCGACGTCGCGCTCGTCCGACGCGACCAGCTCGGCGCCCAGCGACCACGTCCAGGTCTTCTGGAAGAATATGGTGCTCTGCCGCTCGATCGTGCCCGAAAGCAGAAAGGTGTCGGCCTCGTACGCGTCGCGCTCGGTATGCGACACCGCGGTCTGGGCGGTCAGCACCCGGTCGCGCCCGCCGACGTTGCTGCGCCGGAACACCACCGACCCCAACTGCTCGCGGGTGCCCAGCACGCCGCGCACGGTCAGCGCCCCTTCGGGCGGGAACAGGTTGCGGTGCGTCCAGCTCAGCTCCGCCCGCGCGCCCTCGCCGGTGCCGTAGCCCAGTTCGCCGGCCACCGTCCGCGGCGGTGCCGGCTCCATGCGGACGCCGATGTCGACCAGTGCCGGATCAGCCCCCGCAATCGGCGTGATCTGGACGGAGGACACCAGGCTGGTCTGCACCAGCGCCCGGCGCAGGTCGTCGATCTGCGCGGCGTCATACGGGTCGCCGCGGCGGAAGCGGGCGATATCGGCGACATGGTCGGGGCCGAACACGCGATTGCCGGGCAGCCCGACGATGCTGCCGAACCGCCGCGCGCTGCCCGGATCGACCGCGACGGTGACGGTGGCGGAGCGGGCGGCACGATCGACGACCACCTCCGCTTCGCCCACCCGCGCGAAGGGAAAGCCCTCGCGCCCCGCCGCCACCTTCAGCGCCGCTTCGCCCGCGACCACCGCGTCGGCATCGGCCGCGTCGCCCACGCCCAAGGCAAAGGCGCGGGTCAGCGCATCGCGCTTGCCGCCGGCCGCCTCCACCCCCGCCAGGGTGACCCCCGACAGGCGGTACAGCGGCCCCGGCACCGCGGTCAGCACCACCACCGGCTTCGCCCCCGCCTCGATCGCGGTGCCGACACGGGCGTCGTAATAGCCCTGGCCGCGCAGCAGAGTGAGGATCAGGTCGGCATCCTCGCGCGCGCGCCGGTCGAGCTGCGCGGCGTTGGCGGGCTCGCCCTCATGCATCCGGAGCGACGACAGCTCCGCGAACCGCTGCCGGAACAGCGCGCTCGCCACCGCGTCCACCCCGTCGAGCCGCCACGCATAGCGCCGCTCCGCGTCCGCATCGGCGACCGGTTCGGCGGCAGGACCGGTGACCGGCTCGGCGGCGAGGTCGGGCCAGTCCACCCCGATGTCCGGCATCGGATCGAGCGGCGCGGCGATGTCCGGCGGCGCGCCCGCCTGGGCGAGCGCCGGGCCGGCGGGCAGCAGCAGAAAGGAGGCCAGGCCCGCACGGACGGCCGGCCGGCGCACGCGGAACACCATGACGCCTGCGCTTGTACGGACGCACGCGCCGGCCCGCAACGATCGGTCATCCGCATTTGTGCAGGCGGGTCAGACTCGACTGCGCATCGTCACCCGCCCTCGATTTCGACGTGGAACGCGAAATCCGATCAGGTGAGCAAGGGACCGGCGCGTCGGTACCCGCGACCGATCCGACAGCGCGATCGGCCACCGTCGAACCCGCGCTAGTGCCGCGTCTCGCCCGCGCCGGGCTGTTCGAGCCAGTCGATCCACCGCTCGATCCGGCGCCAGCGACCGAAATGGATGTGGTTGCCCAGATCGCGGCTGCGGCTCGCCCGGCTCGCCGCCTCCGCTGCCGCGAACGGCCCGTGCCGGGCGATCAGCTCGTCGGCATCGGCAAGGTCGCGGCGATCGGCAAGCACGGGGGGCATCGCAAGCTCCGGGAATGAGGCGCCCGCCCCTGCATCCGTCCGCGTTAGCACCGCCCGAGCGGGGCTGGTAAGCGCGGCGCTAAGCATGGCAGGGCGGCAAAACGGCAGTAAGGCCGGCCCACCTGTGCGGACGCTTGGGGGCGATGACGGTAGCGCACCCGCTCCGGACGTGGCAGGGCGCCGCCCATGCCCCCACGTTCCTCCCCCGCCGGCGGCGGCATCCTTATCGCGCTCGGCGCCGTACTCGGCGTCGTGATCGGCCTGTCGCAGGGCCAGGTCGTGCCCGGCTTCCTCCTCGGCATCCTGACCGGCGCCGCCGGCGCGCTGATCCTGTGGTGGATCGGCCGCAGCCACTAAACCGCCCCCCAACCGGCTCGATCGCCCCCGACCCTCCCCCACCCCCGTTCTGCCTGAGCGAGGTCGAAGGCCACACCCGGCACGAACCAAGCGCCCTCTCCACCCACCGCCGGCAGTCAGCGCGGCGCCCCCATCCGCCACACCACCCGCCCGACCAGCTCCACCGGCCCTTCCACCGGGTCGGCCGCGGGATTGTCGCTGGTGACCCGCCAGCCGTCCCGCCCCGCCGCCACCCGCTTGACCATCAGCGCCGCCCCGGCCCGGATCACATAGACGCCGCCCCGCGAGTCCGGCCGCCGCTCGTCCAGCCGCACCACCAGATGGTCGCCATCGGCCAGCGTCGGCTCCATCGACGTCCCCCGCACCCGCAGCATCGCCGCCTGTCCCTCGCGCAGCCCCAGCCGCCGCGCGAGCACCGGGTCGAGCGTCTCGGTCCCCAGCATCAGCTCGTCGTCGACCAGCGTCCCCGGCCCCGCCGACGCCGCGATGTCGTAGCGCGGAACGGGAAAGCGCGGGTCCGGCCCGCCCAGCTCGGCCTCGTCCACCCCCAGATGGTCGGCCAGCAGCCGCCGCTCGCGATCGGGCAGCACCCGTGGCGAGCCGCGCTCCAGATACTGGCGCAGATAGGCGGGGTTGCGCCCCAGCATGCGCGACAGCGCAGACAGGTTGTTCGGGCCGGTCGCGAGTACCCGCAACCGGTCCCGTGGTTCGGCACCGTTCATGATTTGAACCATATAGCGAGGAAAAAATCCTCGACAAGTAGGATTGGAGAACAGAACTGGAACGCCGATTGGATTCGGAGTTCACCCATGCTGCTCGTCAAGATCCGGCGCTTCTGCGATCGTACCAGGATGCGCCCCACCACCTTCGGCCGGCTGGCCGCGCACGACCCGCGGCTGGTGGCGGACCTCCGCCGTGGGCGCGAGCTCGGGCCGGCGATGATCAGTCGGCTGGAACGCTTCATGACCGAGTATTCGGCATGATCGCCGCCCGCCCGCCGCGCGTTCGCGCCGATGCGGCAACCCTGCTCGCGCGCCTGCTCGCTGCCCGCGCCGCCGCGGCCGGCGTCGCGATGATCGTGCAGGACTGGCGCACCCGGCCCTGGGCCAGCGCCACCTTCGTCGGCGAACGTCACGAGGTGCTGGCGGCGATGACCGGCGAGGCCGCGCCCGGCTTTTTCGCCGCCCTGCCCGAAGCGGACCTGCCGTTGCGCGGCCACCTCGTCGCCGACGTCGCGGTGGAACGGACGGGGGATGGCCTCTACCGGATCGCGGTCCTTACCCTGACCGATCCCTGACCCCGACCGATCCGCGGCCGGCCCCTACCGGACCGCGCCTGCTTTCACGCCTTGTCCCTGCCGATGCCCTCCCCTTTTCCTTGCCCGCCGCCGTCCGACGCCGTACCGCTCATTCCAAATCAGGAGTATGGCGCATGGCGGGCATGGGGCAATTCAGCTGGGCGGACCCGTTCCTCCTCGACGATCAGCTGACCGACGACGAGCGGATGATCCGCGACACCGCCCGCGCCTATGCCGACGACCGGCTGGCGCCGCGGATCGTCGAGGCATTCGCGCACGAACATACCGACCCCGCGATCTTTCGCGAGATGGGCGAACTCGGACTGCTCGGCCCCACCATTCCCGAAGCCTATGGCGGGGTCGGCGCCTCCTATGTCGCCTATGGCCTCGTCGCGCGCGAGGTGGAGCGGATCGACTCGGGATACCGCTCGATGATGAGCGTCCAATCGAGCCTCGTCATGTACCCGATCTACAGCTTCGGTTCCGAGGAACAGCGCAACCGCCACCTGCCGAGACTCGCTTCGGGCGAGGCGATCGGCTGTTTCGGGCTGACCGAGCCCGACGCGGGTTCCGATCCCGGCGGCATGACCACCCGCGCGCGCAAGGTCGATGGCGGCTACGTCATTTCCGGCGCCAAGACCTGGATCAGCAACTCGCCGATCGCCGATGTCTTCGTGATCTGGGCCAAGTCGGACGCGCATGACGGCAAGATCCGCGGCTTCATCCTCGAAAAGGGGAAGAAGGGGCTCGCCACCCCCAAGATCGAAGGCAAGCTGTCCTTGCGTGCATCGATCACCGGCATGGTGATGATGGACGAGGTCGAGGTCGGCGAGGACGCGCTGCTGCCGAACGTCGAGGGGCTGAAAGGGCCGTTCGGCTGCCTCAACCGCGCCCGCTACGGGATTAGCTGGGGCGCGATGGGTGCGGCGGAGTTCTGCTTCCACGCGGCCCGGGGCTACGGCCTCGACCGCAAGCAGTTCGGCACTCCGCTCGCCGGGCGTCAGCTCTTTCAGAAGAAGCTCGCCGATATGGAGACGGAGATCGCGCTGGGACTCCAGGCCTCCTTGCGGGTCGGCCGGCTGATGGACGAGGGCCGGTTCGCGCCCGAGATGGTTTCCCTCATCAAGCGCAACAATGTCGGCAAGGCGCTCGACATTGCACGGGTCGCCCGCGACATGCACGGCGGCAACGGCATCTCGGGCGAGTATCAGGTCATGCGCCACCTCATGAACCTGGAAACCGTCAACACCTATGAGGGCGCACACGACGTTCACGCGCTGATCCTGGGCCGCGCGATCACCGGCATCCCCGCCTTCTGACCGACCCCGAGCCCGCTTGGGGACGGGTACCGCAGGCGACGGGAGGGACGCTCATGGCGCTACCCCTCCCCCCGGCATCGACGATCTGATAATCTCTTTGCCAAAAGGAGAGACCCCGATGGCCACCGCGATCCGCCGCCCGGACATGAGCGCCAGCGAATGGGAGGCACGCCAGCAGCTCGCCGCCTGCTACCGCGTGTTCGACATGCTCGGCTGGTCCGAGATGATCTACAACCACATCACCGTGAAGCTCGCGCCGGACGAGTCCGGCTCGGACGGCGCCTTTCTCATCAATCCGTTCGGCCTCCACTTCTCCGAAGTGACCGCCTCCAACCTCGTCAAGATCGACATCGACGGGCACAAGCTCGACGACAGCCCCTATCCGGTCAACCGGGCCGGCTTCGTCCAGCACGCGCTGTTCCACCGCCACCTTCCCGACGCCCATTGCATCATGCACACCCACACCACCGCAGGCATGGCGGTCAGCTCGGTCGAGGGCGGACTGCGCCCCACCAACTTCTACGCATGCAACTTCGTCGGCCAGGTCGCCTATCACGATTTCGAGGGGGTCACGGTACGCGACGAGGAGGGCGAACGCCTGCTCGCCAACCTTGGGTCGAAGCGGGTGATGTTCCTGCGCAATCATGGCATCCTGGTCATGGGCCGCAGCCTGCCCGAAGCGTTCATCCGCCACTGGTCGCTCCAGCGCGCCTGCGAGATCCAGGTCGCCACCGCATCGATGGGCACCCCGCTCGAGGTCGCGCCGGAGGTGGTCGCGGTGCATCGCCGCGACCTGGGTCAGGTCCAGCCCCCCGGCGGCGCAGGCGCGGCCGACTTCGCCGCCATGGTCCGGCTGGTCGACCGCATCGACCGCGGCTGGCGCGACTGACACGCCATCGTCACCCCGACCCGATGCCCGCAGGCCCGCGCCACGGACGGGCTTCGGCCGTGGACCGGCGGTGCCGGGATGCGCCCGGCCTGACGCGGGGCGGGTAAGCCGACCCGCCTTCCTATCGGGCGTCGCGATCGTCTAAGACCCGCCGCCATGACCATCGCCCGCCCGTTCCGCTGGCTCATCAAAGCCGTGCTCGCGTTCGTGATCCTGTCCGTGCTGTGGGTCGGGATCCTGCGCTTCGTGCCGCCCCCGTTCACCCTGACCATGTTCGGCGACGTGGTCGGCGGCCATGGCGTCACCAAGGACTGGATGAGCCTGTCGGACATGGACCCCGACATGCCCCGTGCCGCGATCGCGGGCGAGGATGCGCGTTTCTGTTCGCACCACGGCTTCGACTGGCGCGGAATCGCCAGCGCCGCCTCGTCGAACGCGCAAGGCCGGCGGCTGCGCGGCGGCTCCACCATCACCCAGCAGACCGCCAAGAACGTGTTCCTGTTCCAGGGCGGCGGCTATGTCCGCAAGGCGTTCGAGGCGTGGTTCGCGCTGCTGATCGAGGGGCTGTGGGGCAAGCGGCGGATCATGGAAGTTTATCTCAACGTCGCGGAGACCGGGATCGGCACCTATGGCGCGAATGCGGGTGCCCTGCGCTATTTCCACCACGACGCCTCGCGCCTGTCCCCGACCGAGGCGGCGCGCATCGCCGCGGTACTGCCGCTGCCCAAGAAGCGCGAGGCGGCCGACCCGCGCGGCTTCATCCGCCGCCACGGCAACCGCCTCGCCCGCTATGTCGGCGTCGTCCGCCGGGCAGGGCTGGACAGCTGCCTGCGGTGAGCGGCGAACGGCCAACCGCTCGCTGCCGTAGCTGGGCATATTCCCGGCATGATCGCCTCCGGCCGCTCCGCGCAACGCAGCCCTTCCGCTCGGACAATGACCTCACGGCCTTTCGCCCACGCTGGGCGAGCGCGACGACCATCGCCGTCGGATTGGCGGGTATCTTTTTCGGGCTCGAGAAGCCTTGGCCCTTCATCCCGGCGGTCATCGCGCCGGCAACGATCACGTGGACGATCCTGTGGTGGATCGAGTGGCGTGATCGTCGCGATGGACGCCGTTTCAGCGCGTACGACGCGGAATGATGGGCGGCGAGCTCACTTCGCCTCGCCGCCCACTGCGTCGCCGACCTTGTCCGCTGCGCCGCCCACGCTCTTCGCCGCGGACGTGATCGCCGCATCCTTGCGGTTTTCCGCGCCCTGCCGGCCGAACAGGTAATAGCCGCCGACCAATACCGCGAGCAGCAGCACGATCGCGATGGCGATCCCGCCGCCGCCACGCCGCTCGATCACCGTGGTGGTCGGCGTGTCCGTGGTGCGGGTGGTGGTGGTGGCGGTCGGGGTCTCGACGATCCGTTCTTCGGCCATGACGCAAACGCTCCCTGTTCGTGACAGGAGCGTAACGGCATCATGATCCATGTTGTTCCCACGCCGGACGAAGCGGGCCACCTGCAAAGCCAGCGACGTCGACCCCGACGCGCCAACCGAGGCTCAGAACGGAAGCTTGAACCCCGGTGGCAGCGGCAGGCCGCTGGTCATCTTGCCCATCTCGGTCGACGATGCCGCATCCGCCTTGGTGCGCGCATCGTTGATCGCGGCGGCGAGCAGGTCTTCCAGCATCCCCTTCTCGGACACCTGCATCAGCGAATCGTCGATCTGGAGGCTGATGATCCGCCCCTTGGCCGATGCCTTGACCTTGACCAGCCCGCCGCCCGACACGCCCTCGACCTCGATCGTGTCGAGGCTCGCCTGCGCCTTTTCGAGCTCGTTTTGCACGTTCTGCGCCATTGCGAGGATTTCGTCCAAGTTCTTCATGCCTGCCTCCGTCCGGGAAAATCTTCGAGTTCGGTATCGGGAAACGCCGCGCGCGCCGCCTGCACCAGCGGATGGTCCCAGGCCGCGAGGCGCGCGCCGTCCTCCGCCGTCTTTTCGGCCTCGCGCAGGCTGGGCTCGCCCGGCGCATCGTCCAGCGACACCTGCCACGCCGTGCCCGTGGCCGCCTTCAACGCGTCGGAAAGGTCGCGCAGCGCCTCCACTGACCACGGCCGCGATCCGCTCAGCACCAGCGCCGGCGGGGCGTAGCGCACCAGCCGCCCCGCGATCTTGAGCCGCTCGGCGCAGGCGATATGCCCTTCCTCCAGCCTTGCGACCAGCGCGCCGAAGCTGTCGGGCAGCGCCGGTTTCGCCGCCGCCACCGGCTCGGGCACCCGCGGCGCGGGGGCCGGTGCCGCCGGCGCCTGGGGTGCCGCAGTTGGCGCACCGCTCACGATCTGCCGCGCGAGCTCGCCCGGATCGGGCAGGCTGGCGGCATGGATGACCCGCAGCAGCGCCATCTCCGCCGCCTCGATCGGCAGCGCCGCGCGCGCGACCTCGTCATGCCCGCGCAGCAGCAGCTGCCACAGCCGGTGGAGCTGGGAAAAGCCGATCGCCGCCGCCCATTCGCTGCGCGCCTGCCGTTCCTCCAGCGCCAGCGCCGCATCGTCGGGCGTGCCGACCTTGGCCAGCGTCACCCCGTGCACCGTTTCCAGCAGGGTACGCAGCACGCCCTGCGGATCGGTGCCGTTGTTGTACTGCTGGCGCATCACCGCCAGCGCTCCGGGGGCGTCCCCCGCCAGCACCGCCGCGAGCAGCGCGCGCACCGCGCCGCGATCGGACAAGCCCAACATCTGGCGCACCGCTTCGGGGCGGACGCCGCCGCCGTCCTCGGCGCCCTCCATCCCCGCATGCGCGATCGCCTGGTCCAGGATCGACAGCCCGTCGCGCGCGGACCCCTCCGCCGCGCGCGCGATCAGCATCAGCGCCTCCGGATCGGCCTCGACCCCCTCGACCCTGCAGACATGGGCGAAGTGCCCGGCCAGCATCTCGGCGGGGATGCGGCGCAGGTCGAACCGCTGGCAGCGCGACAGCACCGTCACCGGCACCTTGTCGACCTCCGTCGTCGCCAGCAGGAACTTGACGTGCGCGGGCGGCTCCTCCAGCGTCTTGAGCAGCGCGTTGAACGCCGGCTTGGACATCATGTGCACTTCGTCGATGATGTACATCTTGTACCGCGCCGACACCGCGGCATAGCGCACCGCCTCCGTCATCTCGCGGACATTGTCGACGCCGTTGTTGGACGCGGCGTCGATCTCGATCACGTCAATGTGCCGGCCTTCCGCGATCGCCCGGCACGGTTCGCAGACGCCGCACGGGTCGATCGTCGGCCCGCCCGTGCCGTCGGCGCCAATGCAGTTCAGCGCCTTGGCGATCAGCCGCGCGGTGGAGGTCTTGCCCACCCCGCGCACCCCCGTCATCAGGAACGCGTGCGCCAGCCGGTCGCGCCTGATCGCGTTGCCCAGGGTGCGGACCATCGCCTCCTGCCCGATCAGCTCGCTGAAGGTCTGCGGGCGGTATTTGCGGGCCAGGACGCGATACGCGACGCCCTGTGCGGCGGGAATGCCAAGATCGAGGGAGTCGGCCATCACCGCCCGATGTAGGGCGTCACGGCCCCCTTGTCGAAGGGGGACGCGACAGGCGCCCTCACCGGCTGGCGGGTCCGCGCACCAGCCGGGCCGCGATCCGCCCCACCGCCGCCTGCACCGCCTCGCGCGCGTCGGCGGACACCTGCGGCGCGTCGATGTAGCACGCCGCCAGCAGCGGCCGGCGCGCGCCCGGTGCCCAGGCGATCGCGATGTCGTTGGTCTGCCCGTCGGCCGTGCCCGTGCGATCGCCCGCGCGCCACCCCGCCGGCAATCCCGCGCGCAGCCGCGTCGCACCGCGCGCATTCTGCGCCATCCAGCCGATCAGCGCCCGGCGCGACTCCGCCCCGATCGCCGTGCCGGTCAGCAGCCGTTCGCTCGATGCCAGCATCGCCGCCGGGCTGGTCGTGTCCGCCGCGCCCGCGCGCACGTCGATGTTGAGCCCCGGTTCCGGATGGTCGAGCCGCGACACCGGGTCGCCCTGCGCGCGCAGGAAGCGGGTGAACCCCGCCGGCCCGCCGACCAGCGGCAGCAGCAGGTTCGCCGCCGCGTTGTCGCTTTCCGTCAGGATCGCGCGCACGAGGTCGCGCACCGCGATGCTGCCGGTCGCGAGCGCCGGCTCGACCACCGGTGCATGCGGCACGATGTCGGCGCGGGTGACCGCGATCGTCCGATCGAGCGACAGCCGCCCCGCCTCCGCCGCCATCAGGATCGCCATCGCCAGCGGCAGCTTGAAGGTCGAGCAGAGCGGAAAACGCTCCCCCGCACGATGCGCGAGCCGTCGCCCCGATGCGAGGTCCACCGCCGCGACCCCCAGCCGCCCACCGTTCAACCCCGCCTCGATCGCCGCCAGCGCGGACGGCGGGCGCACGGCGCCGGTGGCAAGAAGCGCGGCGGCGCCGACCAGGGTATCGCGTCGGGAAAGCATGCGACGCCATGCCGCGTCGGCGGGCCGGTGTCACGCACCGCGGATGCACGGAGCTTCCCCCGAACGGCTCCGATTGCGGCATCTGTCCGGCGTCACGGCGGCAGACAAGCCCGTGCGCCAGACGACCGCCAGACAATTTAGTGTCAGGAGAAGGAGAACACCCGCCGCCCACATCTGCCGGCGTGACGCCGTGCGTGCAGCGGCAGCGGTGGGAGCCGGAACGACCCGCGGCGAAATCGTTGCGGCTGCTTCCTTCCGGACCTGACCGGGTTGGCGACGACCACGTCCGCCCGACTCCCGCCCGCCTTATGGCGAAGCCGGGCGGCGCGATCAAGCCGTCAGCGGCGGGTGCGGACGGTGCGGCACACCCGCTCGCGATGCCCGTGCCGCACCCGGGTGTTGCACACTCGCCGCGTGTGGACGCGCGCGCGATAGCGGGGGCGCTGCGTCACCACCGTACGCTCGCGCACCACCACCCGCTGCTGCGCGTCAGCGGTGGCGATCACGCCAACCGGCGCGACGCCCGTCACCGCCACGGCCGCTGCCGCGATCAGAGAAAAGAGCCTCATCATGTTTCTCCTTTGTTGCCGGGGCCGAATGCGGGCGGACGCTGCGAGGTTCCGACCCGCGCGACGGGCCGTTCAGCGCCGGACGCGGAAACAGCGCCGGACCGGGCCGTAATAGCCGCGATCCCACTCGCACACCGTGCGCGCACGTCCGCGATAGCCCTGGCGGTACCCCCGATCGTAACCATGGTAGCCGCGGTGATAGCCTCCTCCGTCGCGCCAGCCGCGTCCGCGATCCCGCCCGTCATGCCAGCCGCGCCCGTCGCGCCCGTCGCGATACCCGTCATAACCATAACGCTGCGCCTCGACGGGAACCGCGGCGATCGCGCTCGCCGCCAGTGCGCCCGCACCCAGGATGCCGATGATCTTCATGATCCTACTCCCATTACGCGTCCGTGAAGGACATCGCCGGAGTAGGCGCGGGGCCATGCACGGGTGCTGAACCCGCCGTTGTGCGCCAGTCAGCTATCCTGGCGTCAGGGAAGCCGCACCAGCAGGCCGTCGAGCGCGGGCGTCAGCCGTAGCTGGCAGGCCAGCCGGCTCGTCCGCCGCGCATCGGGCACCAGGTCGAGCATGTCCTCCTCGGCCTCGCTCGGGGCCGGCACCCGCCCGGCCCAGGCCGGATCGACGACGACATGGCAGGTCGCGCACGCCAGCTGCCCCCCGCATGTCCCCTCCAGCGGCTGCCCCGCCTGCTGGCCGACGTGGAGCAGGGTGTCGCCGGGCTCGCCCGCCGCCGCGACCTCGCCGAACAGGACGCGGATCACTGGCGATCCGCCGCGCTAGCCAGCCGGTCGATCGCCTCGCCCAGTTCCGCCTCGGTCGTGTACCGCCCCCAGCCGAGCCGGATCGACGAACGCGCCTCCGCCTCGCTCAACCCGATCGCGCGCAGCACATGGCTCGCCCGCCCCGATCCGCTGGCGCAGGCCGATCCGGCAGAAAAGGCGATGTCGCGGCACTCGCTCATCAGCCGCGAGACATCGAGCCCGTTGCGCCGGACATTGAGGTTGCCGCGGTAACGGTGGCTGCGATCCCCGTTGAGCAGCCAGTCCGGTCCGCGCAGCCGCTCGCGCGCGACCTGCCACAGCGCCTCCACATCCCCGCCCCGGTCGCTCGCCAGCAGCCGCGCCGCCGTTCCGAAGCCCGCGCACAGGGCGGGGCTCAGCGTTCCCGAACGCAGCCCGCCCTCCTGCCCGCCGCCGTGCAGCAGCGGCGCGGGCTCGCAGCCGTGCCGCACCCACAGGGCGCCGATGCCCTTGGGACCGTAGACCTTGTGCGCCGACACCGACACCAGATCGCACGCCCACAGCGGCACGCCGATCCGCCCCCAGCCCTGCACCGCGTCGCAGAACAGCAGCGCCCCCGCCGCCGCCGCCAGCCTGCCCAGCGCCTCGATCGGCTGGATGGTCCCGATCTCGTTGTTGACCAGCATCGCCGCGACCAGCGCGGTGCGCCCGTCGATCGCCGCCGCCGCTGCGTCCCTGTCGACGAACCCGGCGCGATCCACCGGCAGCACCACCACCTCCGCCCCTTCTCGCGCCAGCGCCGCCACCGTGTCGAGCACGCACGCGTGCTCGGTGGCGATCGTCACGATCTTCGGCCGGGTCGCGCGCAACCGCCGCCACGTGCCCGCGATCGCCCAATTGGCCGCCTCGGTCGCCCCGCCAGTGAAGAACAGCCGGCCCGCGTCGACGCCGTGATCGCGTCGCGCGGCGATTTCGCCGTCGATCCTCTCGATGATGGCCGTCACCGCCGGCTCCAGCCCGGTGGTATCGACCGACCGGGCCTGTGCGGGTTTTCCGACCAGCGCATCCAGCACCTGCGCGCGCGCCACCTCCACCGCCGCTTTCGCGCGCCGGCCGTCGCGATGCGGCGAGTGCGGATTGCCGTGCTGGTCGCGCAGCCATGGCAGCATGGCGTCCAATGCCTCGGGCGCGAGCGGCGTCGTCGCCTGGTAATCGAGATAGCTCATGCCGCAAATCGGCTCGTCGCCCGCGCCACCGTGCGCCACGCGGCGACGAACGCCGTCACCGCGGCGTCGCCCGTATCGCGCCCGAAGCTGACCCGCACCACCTCGCGACCCGCGGCCTCGGCCCACCCCATCGCCCCCAGCACGTGGCTGGGCTTCAGGCTGCCGCTCGCACAGGCGCTCCCTGCCGAAACGGCAAAGCCCATCAGGTCGAACCGGATCAGTTGCGCCGCCGACGCCACCCCCGGCATCCGGTACGACCCGATCGCCGGGTGGCGCGTCGATCCCCCCGCCACCACTTCGCCCCCCGACCGCGCCACCGCATCGTCCAGCCGCGCGCGCAAGGTCGCCCAGCACGCCACCGGCTCGGCCGCGGCCAGCGCGGCGGCATATCCGGTCACCCCCG
>Ga0325401_1000179_pt1 | contig 40818 bp, 22 predicted proteins | sample PopdelMetagenome_FD_205666 | JGI IMG/M metagenome (GOLD analysis project Ga0325401, IMG submission 205666) | Populus deltoides microbial communities from Bellville, Georgia, United States - Xylem-PdKOR-R2 | ecosystem: Host-associated > Plants > Phyllosphere > Stem > Wood/Secondary xylem | place...
TGCATACAGAATTATACATGCAATGGCCACCATCTAGGGGGGTTAGGAAGAAAACGAAGAAGAAGTCTCATATGGCTATAGAAGAAGAGTTGCCGGTGGTGTTCCTTGTAGTGCTGGGAAGTCTAGTGTATGGTTGGTGGGGACAATGATGATTGAAGCGAGGTTGAGGGAGTGGTAGAAAGTTGGAAGAAAAAAGAAAACAAAAACCATGGGGTAGGGGGTAGGGGGATTTTTTTTTTTTTGGCCAACTTTGGACCTTGATTTCTTGATTTTTAAGGCATGAAATCCACCCCTATTTATAGGGGTGGAAGAGGAACACTTTGTCTCTTTTAGAGACAAATCTTGGCCCTTGATTCAAGCTGGAAGGATCTCAATCATTGGTTCAAAGTTGTTATCATGAACTGTCAGAATTCAAAAGAAGAAAGACCAAAGTGCATATCAAGAGAGGAGAGAGAAAAAAAAGGATAAAAGTGAAAATCATGCCACCAACAACCATACACGTCGCCCAAACAAGGAGAGGACACCATAATATTCCTAAGGACATGGCAAAAGAGGGATTTTAGCCACTAGGAGGCATTGCATGTGCCGCCTGGAGAGTGAAGGCACCTCTCACATACTAGCACATACATTGCAAGTGATAAGCATTTTTTTATATATATATGATGCAACCATATTATTTGATTGTTGTATCCATATTTACCTAATATTTTGTTCATGTTTTATATATAAAATGCCTTGATAATCTTTGTTTTATGTTTTGAAGGTATTTTTGGATGTGAGATTCGAAAAGGAGTAAATTAAAGATAAAATTCAAACTATGTTGCAACCTATGTCGAATGTTGATAGATTTGACATCTAATTGATATTTTATGCAAAACTTAAGTTGTAGAGGTTGAAATAAAGTGATTTCAATGGTATTAGAAAGTTAACATCCATACCTTTCTATACATATGTGGCAAGAAAAATAAAGAGGATGGAAATCGCAGCCTTCAAAGACAAGTCTCACATTCTACCAGTTTTGACTTTCGACCATTCCGACTTGAATATCTTGCGTTAGAGAAGTCCATTTGATGCAAACTCAATTTTTTTTAGATTCCTGACTCAAAGGCCTATCTTCCTACCAAATATTAGCTGCAAAAAAGCTCATATGAGAGAGAGATATGAATTTGTTTAAGACAACCTATAAATTCTACCAGCATACAGGTTTTGTGAAGAAACAAGTCCGACTTACTTAAATGTTGATTTTCCACTTTGAAAAGGACTATTTTTATTTGTGTTGGGAGGATACTAATGGATTGGAGGGATGTGGGGAATATGATTTCCTATCAAATAAAAATAAAGAGAGAAAGAAAGAGAGAAGGCGGTCAAAAAGAAAAAGAAAAACTCTACCTTTTTCTTCTATACCCGAAATTATGTTCTCATATGTTATATTCATTAATTTTATAATAGACATGGAAGGCTAAGTTATTTTTCTTGGTTGAAAGGATACAAATACCTTCGGATTTTAAAAACTGTGAGATCTATTTTATCTTTTCTTTTCAATTTATATGATGAGTAGGAATGTTTTCCTATATTTATTTCCTATGATTGTTTAGTTTGATTGTTAGAGCGGACTCTAATTTATTATTCTAAACCAATATATTGTTAAGTTTACTATCAAAACTGGAGTTATGATATTTGAACTTGTGAAACGACTAAGTTTAATAATTATGGCGGATTTATGTTGTTAATCTTAGGGAAAACATTAAACTAAATTGACAATATATTGCAGACAATTATGTTGTCTAAGATTTATTAATCTATCTAGTTTTTAAGGCTGCCATTAAATTAAATTAAATTACTAGTGTGGATACCGTGGTTGTTTAATAGTTAGAGTTAGTTAAATTGTAGATTGGTTAACTGACTAATGTTAAGGAAAGATACATATTTAGAATATAAATTCATGTATCATTTCAGTGATCATTTTTTTTATTTTCATAGATGGACGTTTACTTGAGACCAAGGTTTTTCTCTTGATAAGTTTCAGATTTATTTAACTTAGCTTGATTAGTTTGTTCTATTTACCATATCATAAAGACCTAAACTAGATCTTCTTCGTGGGATCGACCCCTTCCTTGCTCTATATTATCTTGTTTGTTTAAGCGAGGATAATTCATTTATGTCACCGTGAAATTGCAACAATATAGTGAAATACCAAATTTCCCCTCACTTGACTTGACAATAATAAAAAAAACCATTGTGAAAAATATAAAAAGCCTTTAGGCATCAGTCTTAAGTTTTATGCTTTTAAGGGTATTTTGATTGTTTTAATATGCCCTTTGTTTTTTTATATATATATTTAGTCAAATACCAAATTCCCTTTAAATGACTTAATAAAACAAAAAAAAAACAAAACAAAAAAGTTCTTGGATGCTAGTTTTAAAATGTTTGCTTTTAAGGGCATTTTGATCATTGCATTGTGCTTTGAAATGAAAAAAAGACTTATTTATCCTTGATCAATTTAGTAATGAATAATGCGCCTTAAGAAAACACATCAATACCACCAATAGCCAGTTCAATATTTTTAGGTGTAAAGGGCAAATATTTCATTATACTATTCTAGTGAACATTATAAATAGGTATATGTCTATAGAGTTTTTCCATGTCTAATTAGCTTTTGTTTAATATGATTATTTTTTTGTGCACATTACAAAGGAGTAGAGCTATATGGGGAACTCTAGTTCCATATATTAGTATGATATGGACTTTTGATTGTTTTAAGAGTTGAGAGATATTAATTAACAAGTATACTACTGTTTCCAGATTCAACCCACTCCCACTTGAAATCACATTGCATGAGGACTTCTTCTTTTGTAGTGAGCAGTAATTGTAACCAAAGCTTGAACCCTAATTTTGATCAAGATTCAAATTGAATTGGTCAAGACTTTGATTTATCAGAAAAATTTGATTCAGTTAGGTTTTTAGTGATTCGAATGACCTAGTTAAACCTAACTAGATTTAGATACTCAAGAACACAATATAGTCATCATTACTTGGATAATTGAACTTTAAGTTCTGTTTGTATTTTGGATATTTGAATTATGTTTGTTAATTTGAATTTTTAAATTTTTATTTTTTTGGATTAATTAAAGATTATATTGAAACTGAGGTTAAAAGTTTGAAATTGAGGCATACTTAAATTCATTATAGATAATTGAACTTTCAAATTGACTTAATGTGTTGATCTAATGTTCCGTCGGTTAATCCAATGACTTTATAATTCAAGCTCATTTCTAAATCAATCATCGAATAATGTTGATAACTATGATATTTAAAGAGTTATGGGGATGTGAACTATGATTTTTATTCTATTATTATGATAACAAAAAAGCTAAAATGAACGGCAAATTTGCTATGGCTATAGATATATTTTACTATTTACCGCTACAGATTAATTATCATTTTCCTTTCTAAAAATTTAAATGACTTGGTGTTAGGGGTATTTTGGTCTTTTCACAAGACCCACTTATCATTAAAGAATTGACCAGGGATGTATATATCTTTTTGATATTTGTAAGCATAGTAATTGTTCTCCAAGTCAAAATTCTTAAAATTAGCATACATGGGTATTTGTCGTTTTATTTTCTAAAATAAAATATAATGATGATTTTACCCTTTTAAAAAAATTAAACCATGCATCTTAGGGCCTTTTGTTCTTTTCACTCTAATTTGTTTTTGTTATTATCAAGGTAATTAAAGGCAATTTGATCTTTTAATAAGAATTAATTATTGTTTAAATGGAAAAAAAGTTGTTGGCTTACCGATGGCACATACGTTTGCATGTAGGAGATATCCATGCATTTTGAATGGCACATGCGACGCCTCCCGGTGGCCATATATGCTCTTCCATTATGTCGTTGGAAGTGACTCTATGTCCTTTTCCTGTTGGTATAATGCGTGTTGATGGAGATGAGGAGGTTTATCACCGGTGAGGTTTTTTTTTCTCTTCTTTCCCCCTTGAAAATTATAGGTTAGTCGTCTTTGTTGTTGATATTTCAACTTTAATCCTTATTCTTTTGATTTCGGATTTATGTTCTTGGCTTTTTTGTAAAAGTTTTAGTTTTCAACTTCATCCTTCAATTTCAATTTATGATATATTATTTTTTTGATTTGATCCTTATTCTTTTGATTTTAATTTTTTTTCCTTAGCCCTTCTGTAAGAGTTTTATTAGTTTTCAATTTCATCATTCAACCCAAATTTATGGTATACTGTTTTTTCCAATATAGTTCTTATTTTTTTTGTATTTTTATTAAAGTGATTCTTCTTTCCGATATTGTCCTCTAATTTATTTTTTATTTTAATTTTTATCCACATTATTTTAATTGCTATTGTTTGTTTTATATCCTTTTGTATAATTTTTTTTTTGTTGATTTCATCCTTCAATATTTTATTGGTTGGGGATTGAGTTTTATAATTTTTTTCATGTATTGTGCTTACAGTCTAATAACATGGGTCATGGATTTAAACAATTAACGTGGATTGACATATTTCTTGACTTATTTTCTCTTCAGATTTGATCGTTTGATATTTTTTTAAAATGGATTTTGGCCATCTCAAATCTTTCTTTTCTTTGATTTATTTTTTATTGGGTTATTTCATTTTCATGACTTAAGCTGCAAGTTTGACAGGTTAACTCAGGTTATCTCGCCCCTTATTATCTAAGTTCATGTTTTTTATACTAACTTGGATTGACTCGGACTAATTTTTTTATATTCAATCTCATCCTTTCATATTTAGTTCTCAAAACCAACCCCCCTACCATTTACTAACTCATAATCAGATCTCAGTAATTAAATATTTGAAACTTGACAATTTAAAATTAAAACAGACTTTAAAAGTACTAAAATATTATTTAATGGATGAGAACAGTAGAATTGTTAATCACGATCCGTACAGTAACAACATTTTGAAGAAACATTCACAATAATTAACCTGGGACAGTTTATTTGTGAAAATGTATGTATGACAAAAAACAGACCACGTCTAAAATCAGGTCAAGTTTTAAATGTTCACGCCGACTCTGTAATACTAAGATTGACTAAGCCCTATTTGGCCACTCCAGGAGCAATTGTTCATGACCATTATGGGGAAATCCTTTACGAAGGAGATACATTAGTTACATTTATATATGAAAAATCGAGATCTAGTGATATAACGCAGGGTTTTCCAAAACAGGTGTTAGAAGCGCGCTCAATTGATTCAATATCGATAAACCTAGAAAAAAGAGTGGAGAATTGGAACGTGTATAACAAGAATTGTTGGAATTCCCTAGGGATTCTTGATTGGTGCTGAGCTAACTATAGTGCAAAATCATATTTTCTTGGTTAATAAGATCCAAAAGGTTTATCAATCCAGGGGGTACAGATTCATAACATCAAAAATCCTGGTTTCAGGAGATGGAATCCAGAACAACCCCCCACCACATATATATGTGTGCGCGCGAGCGCGGGGGGTTGTCCGGATTCCATCTCCTGAAACCAGGACTTTTTATGTTATTTGGCAGTCGCCATAACGGGTTTTATATATATATCCCCCGTTATAGCGACTGCCACGTCTAGTTGATAGCTATTTGCGCTTGTCTTGGTTAACAGCTTTAATAAAACTCTTTGATAAAGTTTCGTGATGAAGGAGAGTTTGCTTTGCCCATAGGAAGATCTTAGTTAGCACGTTATCAAGGGCTTTTCTATATTAACTTGAAGTAAGTTTAGCAGTTTTATATAAATAATTAATATGTTTATGCTATGTATACTATATTAAAAAAATAAAAACTTGTTTAGTGAAAAAAACAATAACTTAAGAATTTAAAAAAATTAAATATAACAATTAAATTTTGTGAAAGACATTTAAACGGTATATTATGAACTATTTTAAATCAATAGACATTTCTACTGTCTTTTGAAATTTTTAAACAATTCATTTTTTATAGTTTATTTTTAATACAAAAATAACAATAATAAAATTTATTTTTTATTCAAATAGTGTTAAATTTGAGTTAAGTTAAAGCTATTTCATTAGACACTTCAAACAACCCCCAATTTATCATTAGTTTTGGCATTCGAATATTAATTAAAAACAGTGATTTATGTTAATTTATTTTTTTATTGCATATGATCTTATTTAAGAAAATATTTATATAAGTATAATTATGTATTAAAAAGACACTACCAGCATCTCTGTAAAAAATGACAAGAAAAAAGATATTACAAGTATTTGATTTGAGTAGGGTTTTTTTTTTAATATGGAATAACAATTGAGCATTAAGAATATTGTAAATACCTATTGATTTTATAAGTAGATAGTTTTCAAACTTCTAAATCCGAGAGTATCTTTTAGAAAAATTCAGCACATATCAGTGAAAAAACGCTTTTGCATCCTAGCCAATCAAAATATTAGAGTTAGGTTTCACTCAAAGCAAATTAGGGTTAGAGTTTTGTTGAATTCTCATCCATGTTATAAAAGATCTAGTCCTCTTTAAACTAAGAATTTTTATTCCTAAACCACCTAAAGTTTTAATCAGAGATGATTATTTTCAGTTCGGTTTAGTTTTTATCAAAAAAATAAACAAACTATTTTTTAAAAAAAAAACCAAACTGAAACTAGTTCAAACCGACTGGTTTCGGTTCGGTTATTTTAGAACAAAAACCGGTTCAAACTGGTTTTTTCGATTTAGCTCGGTTTTTTTGGTTTGGCTTGGTTTTTCACGATTTGACTCAGTTTTTTTCCGGTTTGAATTCAATTCGGTTTTTTTTGTTTCAGGCTTATAAAACCGAACTGGTCGGTTTTTTAAAAATTCTAATCGATTTTTTTTTTACGGTTCAATTTTTTTAATTATTTTTTTTTCAGTTTTCTCAATTTAATTTATTTTTCAGTCTTTTTACTCACCCTATTCTTAATTTCATTTCCCCACTCACCACAAATGTCAACTTCAACTTCAACTTCAATCTCTTTAAACTAGCGTTTTTATAAATAGTGAGAGTCAAGAATATCTCCAAACTATGGCCAGTATGTATAAATTAAGTCCCCTAAACTATATGAGTTGTTTTATTTACACACCCTAAGCTTTATTTTTTAATTAATTACTTTAGTGTTTTGTGGTTTGATAATTTTTTACTTTACAGCTAAATTTTTTAAATATTACATTTTGTAATTTATTCAAAATAAAATTTAAAAATTAATAAAGGAATCATAATTCCCCAATATATATTAAAAACACCGTACGGAAGGTAACCATTATCACAACACTTATTCTTTCTCTTCCACCCCACATTCTCTCCCTCGAAAACTCCTATCCCTCATCTCACTGTCCAAAGACAAAACCGACCACTCACAGCTCTCTAACAACTCCTATATGTCTCCACCATTCTCGAAGGGGATTTGACAGCAAATTCTTCAACTTGGTGGCTTTGGCGGGACAGTTGAAGATTGGGATTTTGAGTCTTGCGGGGCCAAAAAAATGTTGCAGAAGAAAGATTCAAGACTGGTACCGTGAGAATTGCTTTGTGTTCTTTTATTTACTTAATTTGGAAGGAACACAATCAAAGATCTCAACATGTTTCTATTTATTTCCTAAAAGCTCTAGAAAGTGACCGAATTTATGTGCTGTAGTTGTTAGGACTTGGGAGTAAGATGAGATGGTGATGGCTAGGGTTGAACTTGTTATTTTGGGGTGATATTTTTGTTATTTATTTTAGGGCTCCATAGTTATTATTTCAAGTATAATTGTATTTTTATAAATATATATATTTTTTATTAATTTTTTTGCGCCAAGTCTTTAGGATATAAAATGTTACTTATCCTCAAAATTAATTCAAAAACTTGATTTTTATATCAAAGTTCTCCTACCTAGCTAGGTTCACATGACCTAAATTTATGATTGTGTCCAACATGGATAGTTCTTCTAAGATCTTTTCTACTATGATATTTTGAGAGCATCATGATTGAAGAAATCATACATATTTAGCTATATTACAATTTAATGCAAAATCTAGACTAAGGTTCGGATCACTAGAGGCTCCAATCTTTGAACTTTAGGAAATGTTCTTCGAGATAATGTTTTCTTTACTTCAAAAATCATTTAGTCTTCTTTTTATGCTTGTAAAATATTATGCATTCATATTTGAAATATTCATGATACGTAAATGTAGTTCAATGTTGCTTCCATGGAGCTTAATCACATGCTAGATATAACATTAAATAATTTCAAGTATAATTAATAATAATAATAATCTCAATTAGATTAAATTATTTGTTTAGTCCATCAAAATTAAGAGTTGATAACCCTTGACTGGTGCTTTTATATATATGAGCTTTTAGGTAATAATAATCTCAATACAAAGAAACTTGAACTATTGATCTTTTTTATTTACAAACCCCATAGTTTTTTTCTTTTCTTTGGATGTTATTACATGAACTTTTAGGTGCATGGATGAGGACACCCTCTATCACTTTTCATCAGCAGGACTATTACCAAAATATTTTTAAAATATCACCAAACAATTCTTTTAACTTTACAAATTACTTTTCAAAATCAAAATTAAACATAAAATTTTGGGTTTTTCATCCAGTTATATTGATCAATCCAGAATTGATAAAAATGATATTTTATTTATAGAATTACATAAATTTTTATCTATCTTCATGTATGAACATAGAATGTATGAAACACATATATATGAATGGAGAAATAAAGTAAACTTAATTTTTCTTTTCAAATTGGAATGTCCAATAGATACAATTGAGAAATAAATGAGAAATTTCACTTAACGTAGGCTTATAAAATTTTATATTAAAATAAAAAGAAGTGATTGAATTGCTACTATTATTTATGAATGAGCTTATAGTAGCAAAATCTTTTAATTGATGTTGGTCTCATCAATAGTTGATCCTAATAGAGGGTCTTGTCCAAATCCAAACATCTAATAATTAAGATATATATATAGGTGGGACTTAAAACGTTTAATGGTTCAAGGAGTTTTTGTATGAACACATTATAACTGTAAATTCTAACAAAACCTAATAGAAGAGATATAAATCCAAACACCTATAGTTTAGCTATAGAAGTATATACCAAACTTATTGGTGATTTGAAAATTCACTTTCTTGTCATAAGATCAATTGCTTTAGTGCTATTTTTATTACTAGAACTAAAAAGATATTTCATAGTACGAACAAATTTTTCAAACGTGTCAAGTTAATTAAGAAAGTTAGATATGGAAAAAAAGAAAGAGAGAACGAATATCTTTTTTTTTTCTTAACGTGGGTTATGCCCCTATATATAAATCTAGAGGAAGTAGTTACTTACTTTAGTAATTGTGTGAAGCAGTTATAACTACTTAACAACTCCTCTAAATTCTTTGACCAAGCTTAACTTAAAAACCAACATCTCCCCTCATTCATGAAGGATTGGACCTATCTAATACATAATATTTCAAACTTGCACAATAATTTCATATAGGCAAATAGAATGTGTAATCTAAAACACAATGAAAGGAGATCCAACATAGAAACCTTATATAAGCCACATAGAAGACTCAACCTTAAAATTAGTTACTCGTTTAAAGTATACTACTATACCCCAAACATTTTTAGTTATACATGACTGAATATAATTCAATCCCTCAAGAATTTCATACTCAATCCATAGTTACAATTACAAGTATTCTCAATCATATCAAATTCATTTAAGTAATTTCATCGTACCGGACATCATGACGGCCTTAAAAAAAATTCTTTGCAAAAAGAATATATTTTTGGCATCTTGTTCTTAGATAGGGAAATGTATTATTTAAGGAGTTGACACCTAATATTATGGTCATTATACCGCTCTGCATGGCCACATCTTTCTAGCATAGAAAACCTCTTTCTTTTGCATATTTCTTTGATTTTTTCTGCACCTTGTGCTAGAAATCATGTAACTTGGTACATAGAAATAAATTATCAATTAAGATATCAAAAAATAAAATTTAAACATTTAAAAAAATAGAACATTTTGAATTCAGTCTTACCTAATGGTGTTATGATTCTGTCACACCTTCAAGGCAACAACGTTGTTAGCCTTCCTAATAAAGTTTGTCATTGCACATCAATTTCATAAAATAATTAGTTTATTAAAATTTAAAAAATTGATTGAATTAAATAATAATAATAATAAAAAAACTATTTACGTATACAATAACCTTGAACTTTCCAAACTAAGCATCAATTATAGGTTGCTATTCAGGATTTTTGGAAATCTAACACCTATGAAACAAAGACACTTCCATCGATGATTTCATCACCAATGTTATTATACAAGCAACCTCCACATTTATAAACTTGAAATTCCATTCGTGTATTAAAATTAATGATACGGTTCAGCCTTGTGATACGATCCAAGTAAGGTCAGATTCGGATTTTGGCGTAAAAAGCGTAACAGTCCAGGTTTACAGCAACAATTATAATTCTCAATCCGACCGTTGGATCGAGCTAAAATTTATATGGACTCTCCAGACATGTTGTCCTACTATGGGTTAAGATTTCAGGTCAATTAAAGTTTGAGAAGGCACCACAATACTGGTCAACAGAGGCTGTACGAATTTTGTTATTTACTTCCATTTGACTTGTGGACTTCCTATTTGGTTAGGATTCTTTTCCTACAAGGATGTGGCAGCTGGTTATGGGAATTTCCTAGTTCCACAAGGATCTTTAATGAGTTGCAATATAATCTCCAAGTGTGGCAAGGATTCATTAATGTTTCAGAATCCTTTTCTTATAAAGATTCTTTATTCATCCTAGCTACACAAGGAAAGAAAGGCTGGTGGTATTTAATGACAAATTAATTATTTTTATTATTTTATTTTGTTAGCTACAGCCTAGGGCTTGTTTGGGCTTACTTAATACTTTGTTTTCAGTTAGGATCCAAGACTTGTTTGGATTAAGTTATGAGCTTTTCAGTTTAGAGTTTTGGGTCAGTTTTGAGTGGATCTCATATAAGTCCACATAAGGGGACCATTAGGGTTAATTTTTCAAGAACTATTTAAACTCATGTAAGCTAAAATTTCGGCAGCTTGGATGATAATTACTTCTGAATTTTTCAGTTTTAACATGTGAGAGTGATTCTTGTATTCTTCAGTTCTTGAATGAATTGAATCTGACTTATCGAAGATTAATTGGCTTCGTGGCGTCATTCTACTTAATCCAATAGTGTTGCTGCCTTGGGGTAGGTTTTCATTAAGTCACACTCCTATCAGACCTATTTCGGCTTTCCGGGATTAGATCTCAATCTTGATTGTGGGTTGCGTGACCACGTGATCACGAGGTTCGCATCAATTAATTGTTAAAAAAATTTCCATTGTTGTTTTTTTTTTAATCGTGCAAGAAAGGAAACAAACTTATATGTTGTGGTTGGACTTCCAGTGAAAAATGTACTTCCTAAATATACATCATAAAAGGCACACCCCCTATGTGAGGCGACCTTGCACTCAACTAGCTTGCATTGAGAGAGGATTCTTGTGCTTAAAATGCATGGTCATGGTCGGCACCTAGTGACTAATGGTCATCAGAAGCGTTGCCAAAAAAACAAACAACACTACCATCCAAATTACTCACTAATGATCTTCTCTTTGTTATATAAACAAATTAAAGCATAAAAAAGGTAATAATATTCTCATTATATCCTATTTAAACAACAATTCATCAGAACCTCCCCTATACGGGAGACTACCCAAATTTTATTATCTGCAAATACATAATAATAAATAAATCCATAAACCAGTTGATTTTATTTATGACTAGTATTAAAAAAAACCACAAAATTTTATCATCCCTCGTAATTTTCTCATTTCATGTTCTACATGCATCTAAACAAACAAAGTGACCCGCACTTTGAAACTAACCAAAATTTGTTTTTAAACCATGTTATCTAACCTAAAACAAACCAATTTGACATATTCTTACTTTTTCAAACACATTCATACTCAAACTCTAATTTTCTAAATTTGGAAGTAACTCAACTATTGGAAAAATAGTAAACAAATCTATTATCAAGGAAGGATAACTCCAAAAAAAAAAAAACATATCTGCTCTAATAGCTAAGAAATCCACATCTATTCTGCAATTCATAGGATTTTAGGATAGAAATAAGTTAAAACTATCCTATTCCAACAAAGATTCTAAATATTAGATGAATAAATATTCTAAATAATTAGTTAAATAAGTATTCTAAATACAAATCATTGTTTTATCTAGGAATCTTTTTTCTATCTTAATAGTCCAATAGTTTTCTTTTTTTCTTATTTTTAAATTACAATTCGCAATTTCTCTTTTGATGAGAATAATCAAAGAAATTTTCAAATAAATTGTTTACAAAAAATGACTATTCTTGAAGTGATTAATTTAGGTTTTCATAATCACAATTGAATTAGGAATTGGTTTAGAATAGGAAGTCAACAAAAAGATATATTACTTGAAATTAAAAACAACATCTTAACCAAACAATGGCAAAAAAAAAAAAAAAGGAAGAGCAGAAGACTTACTTGGCGTGGAGGCATGAAGGATGAAAACTTTTCTAGTGTTGAAGATGGAGCGAGAGGGGAAAAGAATGAGAGGGAAGATACATAGAAGAAGTTGACAGAGAAAAAAGAGAGTAAAAAGATGGAGAGAGAGATTAATAGGGAGAAGAAAGAAGAAGAAAACATTGTTAACAAATGAGATTACGGATTTTGATCTTTTAATTGAGGCTTTTCACTAATGAAATTACCAATGGAAAATTAAATGTTTATTAATTTTTAAACTCTATTGGTAATTTTTTGGACTAATTAAAAATTTTGTCTTAATTTTTTCAATAAAACCTGAAATTTTCCAAACCCTTTAAAAATTCTCCTTTGAAATTTTGTTTCAACAGTAATTCTATCGATGATCTATATTTGTTAATGGAAAACTCTTGCAAATTTTTTCCAAGTCTCTAAAACTTTTCAACATACTTAGTCAGTCGATAATTCTATTGGCATTTTATAGCTCATCGATAATTTTATCGGTATAAAACAATTTATTTTTCTAAGTGTTCTTGTTTTCTCTATCAATCAAACCTACAAATACAATAAAATCACAATATAGTAACACCGTTTTTGTTCAATAACATAATAGTATAATCACAACAATAAATATTTCATTAGTGTTAACAATATTTCATTGTAAAGAAACAACTATAAAGATTACATTAAAGTCAATTTCATTACACATTGATTTTTTATAATTAAAATCAGTTCGAAATAAATTTAATCAAAATTGTCTTTTTTTTTTCAATTTCATCCTCGTCATGTCTATCATAGTCTTCTTTATTGAATTAAAGCTCATCAATATCATCATCTTAATCGACTTCTATGTGTTCATTGATTCTCAATATATCATTTAACTCCTCAACGTTAACATCAACATCAATAAAAATATTCTTGGCTACATAAAAATTCAAATTTTATTCTAATTTGGTAGATGAAGCAACTCAATATGCATTAAATAACTCATGAACATGAAAGACATCTCCCATAATTACTTCATTGTTACCCTCTTAAACAACTTAGACATGACCCTAGATTTGTCTTTTTGTACTCCAAACCAAAGCATAACATATCCTTTCTATCACAATGTACCCATTCATAATTATAAAACATTTTGCTTAAGTAATAAATAGCTTGTTCTCCTCCAATATTCTTCATACTAGCCTAACACACACCTAGTAGTTTTTTCTGTCATTATCAGATATAAGATCAAAGGTTTTCTCGGCATAAAGGATATCATCAAAGGTGAGTTTTGTAAATACCTTTTGATCTTATCAAAAGCTTCTTGGTATTCATCATCCCACACCCCATGACTTTTCTTTCTATGTAATCGGAATATTGGATCACAAGTCACTGTAAACTAGGATATGAATCGGGTTATGCAATTCAAACACCGATGGAAACCTCTTACTTATTTCTCTACCTTAGGAACTGGCATAACCTGGATAACATTTACTTTGTCTGGATTGACCTCTATTCCTTGACTGCTTACTATGAAGCCCAATAATTTCCCTGTCTTTACCCCAAACAAACACTTTAAAGGATTTAATCTTAATTGAAACTTATGCAGCTTCTTGAACAACTTCCTCAAGACTTGCATATGATCTTCCTCTTTTATTGATTTAACAAGTATATCGTCCACATATATCTCCACTTCTTAATGCATCATATCATGAAATAAGGTTACCATTTTCCTTTAATAAATGGCTCTGAAGTTTTTCAAAATGTTTAGCTCCTTACAAAGGAGAGAGATCAATATAAAATTTTCTCCTAATGTATAGTGTTACCAGTTTCTTTGGGCATAAGACATTGGCAAAATAAATAAATAAGAATTGATGGTAATATACGTTAAGAAATATATTTATTTTGTTTTATTTATTAAGGGTAGAATAGTAATTTTAGTTTAGCCTATATATAATCTCTTTGCATTTAAGTTAAAACAACATAACTTCATAATAAAGTGATTAATGAAAACCTAGCGTCCTTCTCTCTTATGTTCGTATTTGTTTTATTTCTTTTTTTTTTAATTTGGATTTCTGTAACATGGTATCAGAGTTTATTTATGGAACGAGGCTTAATCTCAAACACAGTTTTTGCGAATCCAATTTTTTTTGGAGTGATATTTGTTCAGTTTCTGCAAATTTGGTATTTTGTCTTCTTTTCAACTTATGCAATTTGATATTTGCATTTTGTTTCTGCAATTTTTTATTTTGGAGTAATCATATAACTTTGAGAATATATTTGTTTAGTTTCTGCGATATCTGTTCAGTTTTTACAATCTGGTATTTTATTTTTCGCTGCTTTTGCATTCTAATTTTCTTTGTTTGTTGATTATGGCTACTAAAAGAGATGATTTGCTTCAATTTGTGAGTGTGAGGTTAGATGGAAAGAACTATTCGTATTAAAGTTATGTAGTGAGAAATTTCCTTAAGGGTAAAAATATATGAGGATATGTTAGTGAAACTTATGTGATACCTAGGAATATTGATAAGGGTTATGTTGCTTTAATAAATACATTAAAAGCAAACAATGTAAAAATTATTACATGGATTAACAATTTTGTTGAGCATTCTATAGGTATGCAGTTGGCAAAGTATGAGACAACAAAGGAACTTTGGGATCATTTCAAATGTTATTCATATAATCAAATTTTGCAAAGAAGTATCAATTAGAGAATGATATACGAGCTATTCATCAGAAAAATATGAGTATTTAAGAGTTTTATTATGTTATGATAGATCTTTAGGATCAATTAACTCTTATAGAATCGATAGAATTAAAGGCATGTGGTGCCTATATTGATTGTAGAGAGCATCAACGATTAATACAGTTTTTAACAGCACTTCATAGTTATTTTAAAGGACTTAGAGGTTCAATTCTGCATCGTTCTTCACTGCCTTTTGTTGAGTACCCTACCTAAATAAGCAATGTTCGCTTCTTCTTCCATAGGTCAGTTGACTCATAATTCCTCAGGTATGTTACATTCCGAATGGATCTTAGATTCTAGTGCTTCACATCATATGTCTCTAGATTCTTCATCTTTTACTTTTGTGTCCTCTTCGCCCTCTATTCCTATTATGACTGTTGATGACATTCTCATGTCCTTAGCAAGTGCTGGTTCTGTTATCACACCTCATTTATCTCTCCCAAATGTTTATCTTATTCTGAAACTTAAATGGAATTTTGTTTCTATTGGTTAGTTATGTGATTCTAGTGATTATTTAGTCATTATGTCCTCTTCTTTTTGTTGTGTATAGGATTTGCAATCTTAGAAGCTAATTGGGACAAGCTGTAGGGAGAATGAACTATTTATTTTGGATGAGTTAAAAGTACCAGTTGTTGCTATTGCTACTACAGTTATTGATTTATCTTCTTTTCATTTGAGTTTTTTCTCTTCTAGTTTTTCTTTATGACATTCTCTTCTAGGTTATGTTTCGTCTTCTCATTTGAGATTGTTTGCATCCATAATAGTTTTAGGAAATTTACAAACTTGTGATATTTCTTATTGTAGTGGATATGAACTCGTGAAATTTTCCACTTTACCTTTTAATCAAAGTATTTTTGTTTCTTCTTTCTTATTTGTGATTCATTCTGATGTATAGGGACCTTCTTTTGTTGCCATTATAGGAGGGTCTCAATATTATGTTTCTTTTATTGATGATCATACTCGTTATTGTTGGGTTTATTTAATGAAATATCATTTTGAATTCTTTGATATTTATACAGCCTTTCGAGCTCTTATCAAAACTCAACATACTACTGATATCAAATGTTTTAGGTGTGATTTGAGTGGGAAATACACCTCTAATAAATTTTGTGAGTTGCTTACCTTAGATGGAGTCATTCACCAAACTTTATGTATAGATACTCCTGAGTAAAATGGAGTTGCTAAAAGAAAACATAGGCACATTATCAAAACTACTCGTTCTCTCTTGTTATATGCTTTTATTCCTAATGAGTTATGAGGAGAAGCTATCCTTATTGTTGTAAGTTTGATTAATACAATTTCATCTTCTTATATTTTAGGTTTTTCTCCTTTCAAAAAGTTATAAGTATACCCCTAATTATTCCTCATTTAGAGTTTTAGGTTGTTCTTGTTTTGTTCTTCGTCCTCATGTAGAATGCAGTAAGTTATCCTCTCAATCTACTATTTGTGTCTTTCTTGGTTATGGTGAACGTAAAAAAAAAATGTTATGGTTTTGATCTAATAACTCAAAAACTTTATATGTCTCGTCATGTTGTTTTTCTCGAGCACATACCTTTCTTTTCTATTTCATCCACTACTCATAGCTTAACTAGATCTGATCTTATTCATACAGATCTTTTTTCTTAGGATTCTGATAGTTTATTATCTCAGGTTCCTAGTACCTCAGATACTCCTCTCTATGTTCGATCAATTTGTACTCATTATTCTACAGGTACTAACATTATACTCTCCAGCACATCTGAAGCTCCATTCTCATCTAGAGTACCTTAAGCTTCATCTAAGATTATGGATCCATCTCTACGTTGATCCATGTCTGCGTCAATCCACACGCATTTGTAAGTTCACAAAGCTACCAGATTTTGCTTATTCTTGTTATTCTTCATCATTTACTTCCTTTTTAGCTTCTATTCATTGTCTCTCTATGTCCTCTTCTTATAAAAAGGCAATTCTTTATCCTCTTTGATAGCAAGCTATGGATGAGAAACTTTCTGCTTTGTATAAAACAGATACTTGAAATTTGGTTCTTCTACCTCCTAATAGGAGTGTTGTTGGTTGTCATTAGTTGTATAAGATCAAGACTAGTTCTGATGGGTCTTTTGAGCGATACAAAGGTAGGTTGGTTTCAAAAAGATACTCTCAATAATATGGTATGGGTTATGAGGAGACATTTGCTCCTATTGCAAAAATAACTACTATTCATACTCTTATTATCGTAGCTTTGGTTCGTTAGTGGCATATCTATCAACTTGATGTTAAAAATGTCTTCTTAAATGAAGATCTTCAGAAGAAGTTCATATGACTCTCGGTATGTTTACAAGCTCAAGAAAGTGTTGTATAGTCTCAAACAAGCACCTTGTGCTTAGTTTGAGAAATTTTATATTATGATCTCATCTCTTGGATATGTTTCTATTGGTCATGATTCTACTCTTTTTATTAAGTGCACTAATGCATGTCATATCATTCTTTCTTTATATATTAAGGACATGATTATTACTAGTGATGACATTGATGATATTTCAGTTTTAAAGACAGAGTCGGCTAAACAGTTTGAAATTAAGGATTTGGGTTATCTTCGATATTTTCTGGGTATTGAGGTAGCTTACTCACCTAGAGGTTATCTTTTTTTCTCGGTCAAAATATGTTGTAGATATTCTTGAGCGGGCTAGACTTACTGATAACAAGACTATTGATACTTTCATTGAGGTTAACACAAGGTATTTTTTTCTGATGCTTTACCTTTGATAGATCCTACTTTATACCGTACTATTGTTGGGAGCTTGTTATATCTCACTATTACTTGTCTAGATATTGCATATATTGTTCATGTTGTTAGTCTTTCAGAGTCTTTTACTTCCATCTACCTCTTCCTTGGAACTACATGCATACTCTAATGTTGATTATATAAGTGTTTCCACGAATCACAAGTCTGTTACTAGTTTCTGTATCTTTTTAGGTGATTCTTTTATTTTTTGGAAGAGTAAGAAACAATCTATTATTTCTTAATCTTTAACTGAAGTAGAATATCGCGCTATGACAATTACTATCAAAGAGATTATTTGGTTACGTTTGTTACTAGCGGATATGAGAGTTTTCCTTTCTTATCCTACTCATATGTATTGTAGCAATTAGAGTTTTATTCAGATTGCTCACAACTCGATTTTTCATGAACGAATTAAGCATATTAAGATCGATTGTCATCTTACTTGTCATCACCTCAAACATGGCACCATTACTTTGCATTTTGTTTCTTTTTCTTCGCAAATTACAAATTTCTTTATCAAGTCACATTCTATTTCTCGTTTTTATTTTCTAGTTGGCAAACTCTCGATGCAAACTCTTGATGCTTATAGCTGCCGTATCGTGAGTTTGAGGGGAGATGTTAAGAAATATATATATATATATATATATATATATATATATATATATATATATATATATATATATATTTTTTTTTTTTTTTTGTTAAGGGTAGAGTAATATTTTTAGTTTAGCTCATATATAATCTCTTTGTATTTAGGCTAAAATAACATAACTTAAGAATTAAATGATCAATAAAAACCCTATCCTTCTCTTTTATGTTCATGTTTTTTTTATTTTTTTATGTTAATTTGGATTTTATATATATATATATAAACACACACACAACCACTTCTAGACTTCAATTCAATGATCAATTAACTACTAATAGTAACAGCTTTAAATAAGAGACGTTGCTTGCCGGGTCTTGGTCCATTCATTAACACAGCGAAAATGCCAAGACCTAACTCATATGGGACCTGTTGAGGATGGAGGGGGGCCTTAATATTGTGATTGCCTAAAAAACCATCAACATGGGAAGGATTAATCAAAGATTTTTAATGCCCCAGCAGCTAGCATTGTCTTGGCATGGCAATATCACACTGTGGCACAGATCATGACGCACATGGTCGTGGTGGCCCTTGGCCCAATTGACCCTTGATTTCTGGCACTGATTTTGATGTGTGCAATTTCATGCACCTGCATCATTACGGGGCTGCCAAAATTGAGGCTTTTTTGGTTCCACCAAACATTTCAACAATGGAAGCAGAGTCACGAAGAATCTGCTGATAACAATACGGTGACCACAATGGGCTATAAATTGAATAGTGGAAAAGCTAAGAAATGTTTCCATAAATAGGTTGATAAGAAATTATAACTGATGCTCATGATTCACCTGTAAGAAGAAGATGCTTCAATTAAGTAGTTAAAGTGTTTTATTGTATGGATGTTGGTTTCTCAAAACATTTTCATATAGCAAAATGATAAATTTAAAATTTTTTTAGAAATCGCAATGATTCTATTAGACAAATCTATAATTGTTTAAGATTTATAAAAATATTACATGAAGATCATATGTTTTTTTGGATTTGAATAATTGTTTTAAGACTAAGTTGTCATAAAATATAAGTCGTTTAAGTGTCCGACCTTTAACAACAAACCACTAGTTAAAAATATTATAAACCCTTTTAGGAGAGAGATTGATATACCTTCGAGTAGTAACTCTTTTCTTTTGTATTTTTCATATGTTCTGAAACTTACGTAGTTTTTTTATTCTTTACTACATAGAAAATAAGAGACATAATTTTCTATTTATAAAGAAACTTAAAAATCCTATAAATGATAAATATCAATTTGCCCCTGAATAATATCACATATATTATTTCAGGATAATTTTAGAGATTGATTCAATCAAGTCCCTACTTGATTTTCTAGGTCTAGAATTATAATTCCTTGTATAAATACATTCTAGTCTTCAATTTCTAAATTTTATTTACAATCAAGATACACTTGATTAATTATTTTATTTTAATTTCTAGCTAATAGTTTTTATATGTTACCCATTAGGTTCCCTAATAAGTTGGCCCAAATAAAAATCACAATCATAAATAAAATAATATTAAATAAATTAAACAAATTAATTTATTATTAATTTAACAATTTGTTGATTTATATTTGAAAATCAAGTACAATATCTAGCAACTTGTTATAATCCCCCATATATTAAAAAAGTCATAAGTGGTTTAACTTATCATTTCAATGACCAATTTTCAGTATAATTATTGTTCATTTATCAACAATGTTTCGATTTAGATATTATAGCATGAAGTAGTCAACTCTGTCAAATCATGTTTGTTCTTAACACCATAGTCATTAGTGCTTTGAATAATATTTAAAACTCTTTCCAAATTTCATTCCACCTTACATAAGGATTTATATTAAAAACTATTTGAGAACAAATGCAATATTTTTTCTAATTTACTTAGGATGATGAATTCCCTCTTAATTACTCAAATATCTTCATATAGTTCGTGTAAACTCAATATTGCTCGTTTGTTACACTTGAATAGAACAATGTGTAATTACGATCAAAACATAACACTCCCTATATATGATAACTTAGTGATCTTAAGTATAAGAATCACTTATACAATCATTACGTGAACCTTTCCATATACAGAAATGATTTCTTTATATGAAGACAAACTCTATATTACAACCAGGCTATTAAGACTGGGTATGACCGTAGATAAAAACATGAACTCCAGCCTCATATACATCTCCGGTGGCAAGTTGTAAACCATTAGTATAACCCCATCAAGAATAAGAAGCAACAAATAACCCAAATTGATTGAATCTGTCTGTACATAGCCTTAGATGAACGTTCTTTAATTCATTTGAAAAGGAAGGATGCACATTGTTAAAATGTTTCCATGCTTCACCATCATAAGGGTGCACCATTACTCCATCAACCACATCATATAATTGGTGCCATGTCATGTGCTCTGTAGTCTTTGATGACATGAATAACCTCTGCAGTCTAGGTGTGATTGGAAAATATCTAAGTTTTTTATGTGCTGCAAGAGTCTTTTCCTTTCCAGTTCTAGGTTTATAACGGGAATGCCTACATGTCCTATACTTAGTCAGCTCTATATTTTCAAGGCAGTATAACTTGTAGATGTTTGGACACATGTCAATTTTCTGGTATCTTAGACCAATGAGTTTCATTATGGACTTAGCAGCATAAAAGTTCTCTTTCAGCCTATTTCCTTTAAGTAAAATGCTTCTTACCCATTCGACCATTCTGTCATAACCGGCTTCACTCAACCTATAATCCGACTTGATAGTAAACATCTGTGCAACAATGGATAAATTACTATGATTTGTACAGTCATCCCATAATGGTTCGTCATAATCTTTCAAAATATCAAAAAACCTGGTCGCGTCTGCATTAGGTTCTTCATCTATGATTAGACATTGACCGACATAACCTTGATTCATTATCACTACATTCATAACCATAATCCTATAAGGATTACTGTTGTCAGTTTCAACTTCATGCATGTTGCTAGCACTAGAAGTTGACCTAGCCATCCTTTCTACCATGATCTCATGAGGAACAAATGGTTCTCTGTATGCATACCAACAAAAGTATTCCTTCATGAATCCTTTGCATAAAAGATGCATCGTTACAACATCTGGATGGAGAAAATTTTTATTTTGACACCTTTTGCATTGACACCTAGTACCGCCTCCACTAATATTTCTCGGAATAAATATTGCATAATTAATAAAACTCTGAATCCCATTATAATAATCTATCCTCCGCAATTCTTAGGGTGAATCCTTTTACATCTATAGAACGATCATCCATGATTTCTATTGAACCTGTCTCTCTCTATGTATGTGTGTGTGTGTGTGTATTAATTAACTATGTTAAGTAAATAATCAACTTACTTTCATACTTCTCTTAATTCATTATCAATTATCTACGCATATATAAATTTATACATATTAATTTACGAAAATTATAACTCGGCGATAAAATTGACAAAATATAAAACGGACCCGTTAAACAAACCACTATTTATATAATCACAACACACCTAAGTCGGTAATTCGACATAAGTTTCAACAATTTACAAAAAAATATAATTTTAGAAAATCTAAAATAAACCATAACATGTACAAAATCATGTATCCATACAACAAGTTTGTTAGAGAAAAAAAAATAAAATTGTGTTTTTATCATTTCCAAATTGTGTTCAAATTTAAAAAATGATGGATTTACTTACTTAAAATGAAAAAATCACAATAAAATTGTTGTTGTGACTGAAAAAATTGAGGGAGGATAAGTTGTGTTGAGATGGGGGGATGTAGAGGGGAGGGTGGTTGTTAGTTGTAGATTTGGACAAGGGGTTTGTTTAGTTGTAGAGGGGAAAAAGGAGAAATGAGAGAGGAGAGGATCGACCAGGTCATATATATTAATTATGCTGATGAAATTATTGACGGAATGTTTTCATCTGAATATCCGTAAAAAATTTCATTGGTATAATTGACATGTCACTATACGACTTTCTCTGTTTGAATCCAACTGTAATTTCTAAATTACATGTCATCGTGCTTTTTAATTTTTTTAAATTTCTTTTATTCTGACTGGGATTCCCTCGGTATTTACCAACAAAAATAGTCCGTCGGTAAATACCGACAGCAAGGGCGATGAGAACAATTCGATCGGTAAATACCATGCCAAAATACCGACAGAATATTTTCGACGGTGATTTTGTTTGTATTTGTAGATTTTCTGGTAGTGTATTAAAGGTCTGTTTGGGATTGTGATAGCGGTTGCAGTTCAAAGTATTTTTCGTTTAGAAATGCATTAAAATGATATTTTTTATTTTTTAAAAAATCTTTTTTATATCAGCACATCAAAACGATCTGAAAACATAAAAAAAAATAATTTTTAGCAAAAACAAGTTCCAAAGATGTGAACTTAAATTGTTAGACAAGTTCCAAAAAAGTAAGTCACCAATACTCATTTTTATTTTTAATTTTAATTTTAATTTTTTAATAGTTAGACTTACTTTTCGTTTGCTACTACTTTCTTGATATAAGCAATCCTTTAAAAGTTAATTTTAATAAGATATGTCAAGCAAAAGTTTAGAAAAACAATTGCAATAAATAAAAAAGAATAAAGAAAACCGGGGGAGGGGGACTCAGAGTATCCACATTCATGCTCTTTAACAAGGCTCCTCAGCTATAATAGCTAATTAACACATGTTTATTTCTCATAGCATTCTTGCTCCTTATGTCCATGTATATTTCACAAATTATTTGGAACTTATGCAGGGATTTTCTAATTTTATTTTGATGAACAAGTTCCAAAGAGGTGAACTTAAATTGTTGATCTCATTTCTTTCTTCTTCCTTTATTTATTTTTATTTTATTTCAAAATCAATCCTACCTTATTTCAAGATGATCTCCTAATTATTTCTTATGCACTAATATTGTGGTTTGTTTCCATGCCATAATATTGTCTTTTTACAAGTTTGATTTTATTATATGTTTAATAAAAATATTTTCAATACACAAATTATTTTTTCCTTGTTTTTTTGTGAGTGTTTAATTTTCTTATTTAAGCTATCAATAGTACTAATATCACCTTTCTCATTGATGGATTTTTCATGTATTATCTACCTATTTATCTATGATAATTTATAGGCTATACGAGAATTATATATATAATAGAAAATAAATAGACTATATTTTTATTATTTATTTAGACTTTCTTCCTTTTCTCTTTGATGAAGTATGGATTTGTTGTTCAAGATTGCTCCGATTATACCCTTTACAGTTGTGCTCCTTATCTGCTTAGTTGCTTATCGCCTTGCACGATGTACGAACAAATTTCCTTTAATTTAATTTTTAGTTTGAGAAGAACAAAGACATTTGAATTTTTGTAAAAATAATAATTTTTTATCATATTCTTTTATCCGAGATTCTTGGTTGTATGTTGTTATCACTTGCATATATAAAGATCTTTGATCAGGTTTTTTTTTTTTTTAGATTAACGTGAGTGTTCTGGCCAGTTTGCGTATATCTCAATTGATTCTACGGGCTTTAAAGTTAACGATCATGTAAACCTTCAATAGCCATGAGATTTATGAGACTCGAACTGATGATTTCTAAAAAGTAAACTCAGAATTTAATCAATTGAGTTATACTCCTCAAGATTGATCAGTTTCCTTCTTGCTATCATATATCCAATAGGCTTAGATAGATGAACATAGAAAGATTAAGAAATATATATATATATATATATATATATATATATATATATATATATATATATTATGTAGCCTTTAGAAGATAGGAAAATATTTGGGATGTCCCGCGTTGCAGTGATGAGATTAGGACTTTGCATGAAGCGTATGATCAGCTCTAATCATATATTAAAGGGAAGTATGACATTTATCCTAAATAACATTAATACTCCTCCAAAGGAAAATGAAAAACAATCTACGCAGCTACAAAATCGTTGCCGGTCTCTTAAGCTCCAGAAGAACTAATGTTGAGCAAAGAAAAGCAGAATAACAACAGCGTTACATGCAGTGAGCTCATTCCATGGGAGAACTAAAAATGGAAGCAGGGAAACATGCATGGCATTGGCACCATTATCCGATCTGAATAAAGTGCAAATTCAATACCTTCAAGGAAAAATCACGTTGAAGAATATGTCAAAAGATGTGCTGACAAAACAGTTTATATCTGCTCCACGGAAAAACAATTACTTGTATCGTGATGGTGTAAGTAATTAATGTTTACATCATGGATTCTGTAAATCAAGGAAGCACATCATGAAATAAACAATAACAGCTAAATAACAGAGCAGTGAAATTTATGTCACTCAGAATTTGCAGCAAAGAAAACGCATTCTCCAACGCTGATGCCTTCGAAATTGTCCTTGGTCAGTGCTTGCCATTCTTTCAGGACTGCCATCCCATTCTGAGGGCAATCTACACAAAAGCGAGCACAAGGATTAACAAATTAGTAGAGTGGCTGGGAAAGAAAAATTAATAGGATTTACATTCGGGAAAGCATTAACATTTGAGCATCAACAAAAAAAACAAAGGATTTACATGGGAAAAGCAAACGAATGCGAGCTGACACTTCCACAATATATAGGACCTTCTGAGTAGGTCAGGCCTGGAGGGGGATCAACTGCAAAGAAACTCGACTCTCCTTGAAAATTCTCATCAACCAAACTTCGACTTGAACTTGTTAAGGTTCCTGACATCCCATCTTCAGGCTTGGACATACTTTCAGTTTCAACGACCTGTTCAAAATCTGCCTCTGTGTTGCTTATTGTGTCGTCCACCACATTTCTGAAAGTGGCTGCACTCGTAGGGCAGTCATAATAAACTTCTTCAGTTGTGTATAATACAATGGAGCTTGACAGTATTGCTTCCTTACTTGGAACCTATAATTTCTAAGAAATCCCATGTCAAAATTTATAAAAGGGTGCCAAAGATCTGTCTCAGCTCTGTGAACCATGCAGAAAATAAATCAGGTTAGGCAAGCAGTGTCCACACTAGCGGACAGTAACTAAACATGGAGTGTCACCAGCTCCAGCTATGACAAAATCCAAACTCAATAGATACAGACATTATTCTGCTTCACAATCCTGTGAATCGAAACATCATTATTGCCCAAGTTGTAAGGCAACAGTACCCACGCATGTCTTAAAGCTAGTTCTTGCTGTCCATGACAACCAGCATTGCAAGATAACACAAACCTATCCTCTCTGCCTCTCTCTCTCTCTCAAACACACACATCATCATCATCATCATTCGAAGTAAGCAAACGTCTATCGGTTACAGTACTAACTGATGTGCTATCAAAATCTAATCTAGCTGGTTTCATGATCTGGAATCAAACTGCTCAAAATCTATTCTAGTTGGTTTCATGCTTCAGGAAATGCTTAAGAAACTACAAAAAATTCTAAGAATATACTGTTCCTGGAAACCATAGAGCTGAACCATCGACGAACCCATCCACATTAACCAAAAATGATCTAAAAGACTACAAATTGAGGTTTACCAAATTTTAGCCTTTTGTTCAACGTCGTGTCCATTGTTATCGAATGTTTAAAGTGTGTAGAGAAGTGATCACTGACCTTTTTAACCATATGAGATCCATGTACGTTCTTTTCTACCAAAACATATTCTTGTCCATCAAAATCTTTCATCGACATTCTGGAACCATGTTGATTGATCAAAAGATTATGGCAGTCATCATCTTCCACATATTTTGACTCATTTGAAATGGATGGAACTGAATCCTGAGTTCCAACGGTTGATGCACTGCAACTTTCTACATCAAAGTTAAGTATGGAAGAGATACTATTGTGGTCTAATTGGCAATTTTCAACGGAACAGATATCCTTGCAGTGAACTTCTCCATCCATGAAAATGTCCTTCACAAAATGATAATTGCTGTCTTGAAAAAAGGCAACCATCTCTGGCATGTCAGAATCCATCACATTGCTTTTAATATAAATCTTCCTTCTTCCTCTACTTTCTTCCAATTCACTGAGGCTGGTTGGATATTCTGTTCCATGTACAGGATTCACCCAAGCCATAAAGGCATCTACTCCTGGTTGGTTTCTGGCCACTGCCTCTCCCTTCTGTCTATGTAGTTCTAAAGCAGTACCCTTATCCCCTTCTAATCCTCTTATCTCCCGAGAGTTGTCGATGAATTTGAAAGACTTGTAATGAGGCTTACTGGCCATGGTTGAACATCCACACGTGGATTCACCGGCTGGAAGTGTTGTATATATTGTCAGTGCAAATGATATAAAAATAAAGAGGGAGAGAATAATTTTGTAAAACTAATAAATGCAGGGGAAGGTTATTGGAGGAACAGGTTTTACTCAAAGAGGATCCATTTTCAGTTTCTCCTCACCCTTCACTGATTATCACACTCCGATTGGCAGTATGTACACATCAGTTATACACGCAAAATCATGTCAAATCCTAAGAAGTATTTATCAAATTCTAAGCATTTAGAAGTTATAAGATATTGTGCTGGATCTTATTTATGCTCCAGGAGTGGATATCATGTAGTGAAATTCATACCTTGTCTTTCATCAACATACTCCATGTCTAATCCTCTTTGGAATGGAGTGTTTTTGCTGTTGCGCAATCTGCCACCTTAAGAAGTCCTGGATAATCTAATTCTTCGATTATACATATGCAATTAGGTGAATGATACGTAATGATTTGAAGGGTAGTGGAGAACTTACTTGAAATGATGCTAGAAGAAAGAAAAATTGGTGCAGAAATGTTTGAAGGACCAGTAACGAGATGCTCGGTCGAATTGTTCTTGATGCTTCTTCCACCTGAACCAGAATTAATAGATTGTCAGAGGCAGGATTCATTAAGTCGATGAGCTTCTTGCTTTCTTGAGGAGGTAGCTTTGATGATACAAAGAATTACATATATTCTTCTCAAGAGGTAGCATCTTACGCGATAAATTTCAGAGATAGAGCACATATCATCATTCCCCTTTATAAACTATAAATCCAGTCATGGTAGAAAAGGAAAATGAGGCCAAATACAAGCAAACTGAGGCAGCAAGCAAATTGAGGCCGCTGTCAAACAATACCCAATGTAAAGTAGAAAATTTCAACTAGTGCTGGTGGTATGCTTCAGCAAAAACATATTGTTCTGTGCATGCAATGCTCCCTAAAATCTAGAGCAAAATAAGTCAATATGAAAACAGATCATCATAGAAGCCGGTTCAAGTTAAAAAAGAAACAAGAAAATCTCACAGGGCATTAGATCTGTCTCCAAAGTAATTAGTCAGTTACATCTCTCTATAAAGAGTCATTTCTTTCAATGCCTACACTGCATTGAACAAAATTAAGAAACTGAGTTTTCATAACATTGTCACTGTGACCACTCTAATCTGTAACCAAAGAAGCAAGAAGCAAATATATACCAAAAAGAAGAAAAGGGAACAATTTGGGACCTTACTGATCTATGCAGAAGGACATTACTCAGATAAGGAAAGAAATAAAATGAGAGAACTCACGTTGATTGAGGCATGAAGCATGATTGCTCTTATTATGCCAAGAGTTAAGGCTTTGATGCCGAAGAAATTAAGTAACATTCACCTAATTGACTTGCATTATAGAAAAAGATTATTTTTTAATGTGATTATAAACAGGAAGGGAAATGGCATCCCGGCTAGTGTTAGGCAAAAACGGTAGTATATTGAAGGAAAGAAGATTCCTTCAAAAAGCAGCAGGATTATACTGCAATTTGAAGTCTTGAACACAGAAGGCATGAAAAGGTGAAACGGCAGTCTTTGTTCTCCTTTATCATATGGAAAATTCGACAACAATATGCAACAGGAAAACCAATAATAAAAAAATTAACGATTGATCAGGGAGGGCTTACAGGCTAAAAGTTCAACGTCTTTCCGTATCCTCTCTCTGGCAAGCAAGCCTTGAGAAATGCAAGCCCTTGCAACCGAAGATAACAGCAAACCACAATGAATCAGCAGCAGGCAAACTCATTATTAGAAATAAATGTTATCCTGCCTCTGAAGCCAAAAGAGAAAGCAAGGAAATAATTAAATGCCCCCAAAAGCTTGAGAGAAGAGAAGCATCAAGTCATGGAGGGTAAGTATTGGAATAAGAAAATAGCTTTCTTTGGCACAACAATGAAGGAATGCAATAAGCATGACAACCCAGCACAAGATATTTGTGATTTAATATACCACAAGAGGTTTTTCAAGATTTTTTAACTAACAAGAACTCATGAATTCAGCATGAAACTAGCCAATCACAATCTTCCTGGACCAAGACACCCATGTTAATTTTATCTTATAAGAACATCGATGCGCTGATCTGTGTCAATAATTCCTGAACCTGTCGTGTTTAAACTATGGTTTGCACCTTTGACTGCCAGAAAAAAATATTATGATTGTCCTGTTCTTGCTTTTTTTTTTTTTCTGTTGTGTGCGCGAGCTACTGCATCGCAAATGTCACCCTCTATCGGCTCTGGAAACAGACCATGAAAAGACACTTTTATATAATATAATGGCCTGCCTTGGATAAATTTGGAAGGGTGGACCTAACTTTTCTGTCATTAAAAGAATAATAAAAATTGATTCAAGCACACCACCTAACCTGAAAGGGAATGTTTTTCTTTTTTTCTGATATTCCTTGCTGGAGCAAGCACCTTTAGGTATTTTTGTTTTTTACAGGTGTTCTTGTTGGAAACTAGAAGAGCTCGAGGCTCGAACACGCCTGTTTAAGATTAAAGGGGACTTAATCAGATTCCGGAATTGGAAGAAGAGAGATCATAGTGTTGTGGCTGCTTCAGTAATATATTCTCATCAGCAGAACGAGTACAAGAAAGTGCTGCCATGAACCAACAGAGAAGCAAAATAAAAAAATAGAAGAAGCACAGTGACGGGGTGAGCAAATTAAGAAAATATATATATATAATTATACATAGCTGAGCACCAACACACCAGTTAGCTTTTCCTTGCCCACAAGATCAAATTAATATATATATATATATATATATATATATATATCTCATGGACCCTTCTGCCACATTAAATTCAAGAAGCGGTTAGACCGAAGGTCGTTGTGTTAAATGGGCAGTTGAGCTGATAGATAGCAGCACTTTTCATATCAGCATATTACAGTCTTCTTAAATTCGAAATAAATAATCATAAAACCGTTACTTGACCACCCAACAGTTATTACCTTTGTAATTTAATAATTCAATAGTAAGGTATTGTTGACGAGAAATTCTCTCAGACGAAAGCAAGAAATATATCTTATCATCCAGCCACCCCTCTGGACATATGGCAACTTAATTGCATCGAACTTCTTGCTTGTATCCATGGCTTGAGACAGGTTAATTCCTGCAAACTTAGTCGGTCAAAAACAATATAATGTTGGAAAAATGTCTGATGTAATACAATTTTGTTTTACGAGGTATAAGATGTAAAAACACCAACTTGACGAAGGAAGAAAAACAAACTTCAATCACAACATGTCGTGTGAATCAGTAATCATATTATGCTCTCAAAGCTGTGGCCCTGCATTTTTCATTCTTACTCCTCGTAATTCAAATAGCAAGGGATCGGAAGCTTGGATGATGAGATCATAAAATAAATTGAAGTGGCTTTATCTCATATATATATATAGACATGCGCGCACACGACGTTACCAAAATCGATTATGCTTAAAAATAAAAATATTGAGTTTTTGAATAAAGGATCACTACACGATTATGCAGTTTTACCGATATAATAATTCTGTTGGTGTGAGGCACACAATTCATCGATAAAATATTTGCATATGGTCTTACCGACGGAATACGTCTGTTGGAATATTGATCGTCGGTAATTCTTATTTTTGTCGGTAAGTTTGTCAGAAAAAAAAAAACAAACACTGACGGTCTTATAGACGGGAGAAGGTGCGCCAAAAAAAATATTCTCGCGCTTGAACTTTACCGACAGACATATTCCGTCTGTATTTTCAATGGTAAATTACCGACGGCCAGTCTATCGGTGACTGTGGCATGGGCCGTAAATATTTTAAAACTCTTTGTAAAATACCGACGGATATAGGCCGTCGGCAATGTTAACGATAAATCACCAACGGACTAGCATCGGTAATTGTGGCATGGGCCATAAATTTTTTTGAACTCTCTGTCTAATATCGACGGACATATTCCGTATGAAAGTTTGTCGACATTTATTTAAAAATAATTTTAAAAAAAATTATTTAGAATAAATAAGCTTTTTTCAAATATTATATTGATTAATAGTTAAAAAAAACTAATTAACCAAATAAAATTGTATTAAACATTAAAAATATAAAAATATTTTTATATAATATTCATCCAAATATTCATTACAAATTTAATGTGTTTCAAAAACAAAATTAAATTAGAATAGCGGCAGAGGAGGAGGCTGGTTGTTCCCGGGACCGTACGGCCAAAAAGGGGTTGCACATGTATCATCACCCATCTTTGATCTAATGTCCATGACCTTTGACGAAACTGATATAATCCGTCAAGAGTCGTTCATATTGTTGTTTCAAGGCCATGAACTCCTCAGACTGGGTGTTCGATACTGATGGAGAGCTCCCAACGGTGGAGACACTACGGGTCGTCTGCAAGTTTTTGGCCGTAGCGTTTAAGAGCCCGTAGACCCGATTTTTATCAGGTCCACTAGACAATCCTACCTTCATCCACAAATCCGCATCGAAATCCGGATGGGTCGAAGGATCGTCCTCATATCTCTCTCTCAACCGGCTATTATAAGTCTCCTGAAAATTTAAGAAAATCATCATATTCAATTCAAGAAAATGATAACTTACGAAATAAAATTATTAAACGAATATACCATAAAGTGTTGAGCACGGTTGTCCACGAACTGTTGCACCCCCTTTTAGCGGTCTTGACTCCACACATGTGTCTCTACAAACAGCTCCATTGGGCTTGGCTCATGTCCAAGAGACGTAGCCTGTAAGCAAAAAAAAGGTTGCAAGTTAAATATATTTATAAGTAACAACAAATCATCGATAATCATGTATTTATTTTTATACTTCCTCCTATGTAGTTCATAAGAAATCAAAGCCTTAATGAGTCATTTTTGCTAACCATCAACTTTGATTTTTTAAATGAAACCTCCCAAACTCAATCTCCTAGCTCAAAGACAAATCTTTTTATCTTTTGTTTGCTTGGAATGCATGCTTCTCTTTTTTTTTCTCAACATATTGTCATACATTTTTAAGTAGTTTTTCCATCACTAGTGTTTTTCTAGACATGTGAATAATATTCCATTTTGAATTTCTTTGAAATCAATAATTTATTCATCAATCAATAATTTATTTAACATGTTAATAACCACATTTCATGGTAAATTAACCATTTTAATTTTTTAAAAAAAATTGTGTCTTAGCTTAAATTTCTCATTCCTTATGCATAAATATTCTATTTTTCTTTCATTTGATCCAATCACTTTACCATGCCTTATTCATTCAATTGACATAATTCTACACAATTAATCTATCAATTGCATTAAATAATTCAAACACTATTTTTCTCCTATTTGGTTGAAATCCTTGTCCAATTGGAAGAATAAATTTTTCTTCAATTTGTTCATATTGAGTTGTTACCCAATTATTTTTTTACATAATTCAACAATCAAAACATATAATCTAACACCCTAAAATACAATTTCAAACATCCTTACATCCTAAAGTTTTCAATTTAACACTACACACAAAACTTTCTCAATCAATAGTTTTGGAGAAGTTTCTTACCTCCCAACTCAAAGAAAAAGAAGCTTGAAAAAATACCCTTATCCTCACTTTTCTTCATCATCTCCAATAATCCCTTAACCTAAATATTCAAGGGTTTAGACCTTGAATTTACTAATTTTTCTTGTACAAATCTCTTTCTAACACACTTTGATTACTTAATCAATCTCTCTTTTTTTAATTTTTAGGATGAATTTATTTGGTTTTCCTTACAATTTTTTTCTCCTCTTTTTCTTTGTTGACAGACACTAAAGTGTTCTTGAAGAACACCATTCATGTTTATATAACAATAACTTTTTCTTATTTACTCCTATGATCCTATGTTTCTTGTATTTTCACATGGAATCCCACACTTTTCTTTAGTTTAATTAGTGTTATTAGTTGTCCACTCTTTCAATTTCATCCCTATATTTAATCAAGCCTCCTTAATTAAAATTTTATTCATTTACATTAAAGGAGTAAATTTAAAAAACTTCAACAACATAAGGCAGTCAACCATAAACATATATTTGTACCATAATATTTGTTTTTAAACCAGGGTTTACATTCATCACCTTAGTCAGAAACTCAAGTTGTTGAGTGAAAGCTTGCATCTAAAAGGTCTTATATGCTTTTGGTGTCGCGGACTCGTGATTTTTAGATATCTTTGAATATGTAAAAATTGATTACTAGCAATAAAAATATATCCTCACAACTCTCGTGTTTCACATTATTCAATGCTTTTCACTTAATTGTTCTCACTACGCCTTTTATCTCTCAATTCATCTTCTTGTTGTTCTTTCAAAACTGAAAATCATCTCTCTCACACAAGATAAATAAATTTGGTAGCAATAATATTATAATTCTTAATATTTTGACCTTATAAAGAGTATTTATACTTTTGAAAATAAAACCCTAAAACTAATTGATCAGATATACACTCTTTCTTCACATAAGGTTTAGAAATAATAAAAAATAGTCTAAAATCATTCTTCACCCTTTTTGCACACATGATAGTAAAAAATATCCAAGAAAACTAATTATTGAAGAATCATTGTTGAACAAAAGCCTGATGACTTGTAAAATAAAAATTAATTTATGACCAATTAATTCTTCTTGTTTGATATGGAGTCTATGTTAAATAACTAACCCAAGGCTGCCATATAAGTTCCCAATAGAAAAGACTCCTTGTAGTGAATGGAATCCATAACTCTTAAAGAAACAATGTTTTTTTTTCACACTTTGCTGGCAGATTATAGGCCCAACTTTAATGACGTCATTCTCTCTCATCCGAATGAATTAGCAAGCCTACCATATATCGTTGGAAAGGTAGAGACATCTAGTTCCCAAACCAATTAGAATCACATCTAAAATTATCATTTAGCTTCAGATATGACCTAAAAATAGAAAAGGTTCAAACTAGTAGATTTGAATCTTTTTAACCCATGCGTCTTGACTCAACCTATTAAACTTCTTTTGGATCCACTTCATTTTAGGCCTTAGAATAGACCCAATGGACACTTCTAATAGATCATTTGATTTCGTATGTAGGATCGCATCACCTCTAGGAATGAAAAGATCAACCAAGAAACCATGGCCTCCACCCAAGGATATTTTGAGATTATAGTCCCCATGTATATACATATATGAGTTAAGGTATTCCTTCCCTCTTTAAGAGTTTGTGAGGGATGGGTGGTCTTGTCAACCTTTGACAAGTTTTTTTTGGCTTGTTGATGTTAATCCTATAGTAAACATTTTCTAATGAATTAATCAATAAACACAAACTGTAATTTAAAATAAGGATACCATAATATAAAATTTTAAAAACTTTAGGAACAAATTTAAATTTTTGCAAGATTTGAAGAACTAAATTATAGTGTCTCACCATTAATGGATTAAAACATGAGAAAAATAAAGCTTTTAGACCGAAAACATAAACACCTAAAACTAAAGGGATGATAAACAAACAATTCAAAACATTTAGGGACTAAATTGAGGTTTTTGGAAATAGATGAGGACAAAATTGAATTTTTGTAAATTGTATATGTTTAGAAGTTTTAGGAAAAAAAAGTAAACACCTAAATTACAAGGATGAAAAATGAAGAACTCAGAAATTCAAATTGAACTTTTAAAAAAACTTTGGGAACCAAATTAATTTAAGGACAAAATTGAATGTTTGCAAAACTTCAAGCACTCAATCAATATTTTCTTAATATCTAGGAATTGAAAATTGAAAAAAAAATATAAAGTTTTAGGACTGAAATATAAACAACTAAAATTAAAGGGATAAAAAAAAAGAATTCAAAAACTTTAGGGATCAAATTAATTTTTCTCAACTTTCTGGACCAAATTAGAGTTTTATGAAAATATTTTGAAGTTTTAGTATCAAAATTTAAACACCTAAAACTAGGGAGCAAATTGATGTTTGTTAAAAAAAACTTTATGGACCAAATTAAACTTTTGTAGATTGAATAGTTGAAAAGTTTCAAGACTGAAACGTAATCACCAAATGCTATAAAGGTTAAAAATGAGAACTAAAAAATTTTAGGTATAACATTTAACTGTTTTAAAAAGTTTGGGAACCAAATTATTTTGTTATAGGGACAAAATTGAATGTTTGCAAAAATTCTTTTGTAAAATTTCAAGGACTCAATTAATATTTTCTTAACATGTTGGGGGCTAAAATGTCAGAAAAATAAAGTTTTAGGACTTAAACCTAAATGTCTAAAACTACATGGATGAAAAATGAAGAATTGGACATTTTTAAGGACCGAATTAATTTTTTTTAAGTCTTTAGGGATCAAATTGAGCTTTTATAAAATGAATATGAGCGAGTAAAATGAGTAATAACGAATATTTTCATTTTACATAGACAATGTAGCCATATATATTATACCAACAACCATGTTTAAGAGTAAAATGAGAGAGGAACCTGTATAGAAATGCAAAGAGTATGAACGAGTTATATCTTCTCAAAACTAAAAATAATATTACATTGATTAGTGTAGAAGTGCACATATTTTAGGATATTTGAAAACAAAGAGAAGATGTCAACAGAAAATACAATAATTTATAGGAAAAGGAGAAGGAAAGATACACCACCTCAAGAGTTCATTCAATACTTGTGTTACTAGCAAAAGAAGAAGAAGAAGAAGAAATAGCCTTTCAAATTCAAACTAACATGATCGTTACAGTTTTCAATGCACCGTTTCATTTATGTCTTTAAAGTGCATTGTTTCAATTAGCTAATAAGGTTTTCTTTTAGTTGATTTATGCACCGTTTGGGAAAAATTATTTTATGTCCTATATATTCTAGGGGATAATTCTAGAAAGGTGATTTCAACTATATATATATATATATATATATATATATATATATATATATGACAAACTTGTCTAGGAAAGGCAGGAAAAGAAATGAAAAGTGAATGACACTCCTAGAATTCAGGAAATATAACAAACTTCTTTGTCCTACTAACCACCTCCCTCAACATCCATGGTTGAACACTAAAAATTACTACTCTTCTCTCTATTCCTATAAGTTAACTCATCCATTTCCATCGTTGGATCAGATCCAAATGGACATCATAAGCATCTCACACGTAACAAGTGAGCAGACTATCCACAGACTTCAACCATGGTACCATACACAAAGACAGCAGATTTCAAACATATTGAGGATTCCATTATTGCAGTTAAGCAAGAGAGTAACTAAACGTACGAGTAATTGGTGGACCTGCTGAAGGGACAAAATTTGAAGCTAGATCAAACCATTTAAAACCAAGGGGCTCAAATTAGTGATATCAGAAACATGATGGGAACTATGGCACAACATATAGAATTCATATTGAAAAACTCTATCAAATTCCAGGTAGTTCTAGCCAAGGCAAAAAGAAACACACCTTAAGCCTATAAGGAACAGATTCCAGAAACAAGGTGCTATATGAAGACAGAATCCTAACCCATAAGGTATACAAACCCAAACACTTTTTTCCAACATCCAATGAAGAAGATGTGCACAGGTGGCTGTATAAATGCACACAATATTTCGAGATTGAAGACATTGCCAACTCTGAAAAACTACAAATAGCATCATATTGTCTAAATGGTGTTGCTCTTTACTGACATCAAAACTTTCTGAGGAGTTTCGGGAGCCGAAACTTAGGAAGAATATGTGGAAGTTATTTGTTACAGGTTTGAGGGGCAATGAGATCCTTTAAAAGAGTTGATGGAATTAAAGCAACTTAGAGACCTAGAAGAATATATCCATTACTTTGATATATTATGGAATAAGGCTTTGGTTATCTTTCTAGGAGGCCTGGAGTTAGAATTAAAAAACACAATGAAAATGTTTGAGCCTAAGACCCTTAAACATGCTAGTAATCTAGCCAGATTACAAGCCAATACTCTAGCCTACATGAAATCTCCAAGCTTCACTAGGAGATCTTTTATATTACTCACCAGTCAACCTAGCTAGATCACATCTTCCCCCCCCCCACTAAATCCCACGATGAACTTTATAACCCTTCATACAACCATAACAAAATCAAACCCTACCCACTGAACCAATACCCCTACCAACAGCACCAATAAAACCTTTATTAAACCCATAAAACCTATCAAAAACCAAGAGTTTGAGGAGAGAAAGCTGAAAGGGTTGTGTTTCTGGCGTGATGAAAAGTTCATTCCTAGACACAGTTGTCGAAATAAAAGGTTGTATTCACTAAGTGTAGTAGAAGAGGAGGAAAGTGTAACACCCTCAAATTATAATGTCATGAAATCTTAAACATTTCTTTACTAATGTCAAGTATTGAATAGTTTGTCTAAGATTATGGAATTTTATTTTTTTGAAATTTCGGCAGAGTTTCCTTTGTTTTCTGATGTTACCAAGTTATCAACTAGACTTCATTCAATAACAATACTCAAAACTTCCACTTTGATCCAACCATCCTAGATCATTCTCATCTCATCAAATAATATTTCACAAATAACTATACTTCATTGTATTTTTTTCAACCTTACATCATCAACAATTAACATGCAAACAATTATAAACTCAAAACATTCATATTGAACTAATTATTACATTAACATGCATTCATCTTCTACTTATGCAAGATTATAATTACTAATTTTCTTTTTGAATAGTTTAATAATATTAGTTCCTTACTCATACATTTTAAATGTATAAGTACCAAAAGCAAAACATATTCAGGATACATATATTACAATCTACGTATAATACAAATTACATATAAAGTAAATATATTACATTCCACAAAATAAACAGATTAAATCACAAAACCCATATTTAAAGCTCCGTATAACCTCGTGAAAAACCTGTATACATAATATTAATAAGAAATAAGGAAGATAACACATTAAAGATAATAAAGCTATTATATTCACAAGTCTTCAAAATTATATCAAATTATTTTTCATCACCAACTTACTATATATCAACATTAATAACTCATTCATAATTTATTAATCCTATACTTATAGGACCTCTGTGACCAACACTCATTGCTTAATTTTTAATTTGGTAATTCACAAATTTTACCTCAAACCCGGCTAACCCTCTTAAATAACCAACTATCAAACCGGTAATTCCATACGAATTACCCAACATCCGGCTATTCTCCATCAATAGCCAATACAACCGGTAATTCCATACGAATTACCCAACATCCAGCTATTCTCTATCAATAGGCAATAAACCCTGTAATTCCATACGAATTACCCAACATCCAGCTATTCTCCATCAATAGCCAATACAACTGGTAATTCTATACGAATTACCCAACATCCGGTTATTCTCGATCAATAGCCAATTTACCCGGTAATTCCATATGAATTACCCAACATCCGACTATTCTCCATCAATAGCCAATATACCCGATAATTCCATACGAATTACCCAACATCTGGCTATTCTCTATCAATAGCCAATACAACCGGTAATTCCATACCAACCGGTAATTCTATACTAACCAACCGGTACTTCTATATTAACCGGTAATTCATATTAACCAGTAATTCATACCAACCAACCGGTAATTCTATACTAACCAACCGATAATTCCTACTAACCAACTGGTACAACCGTTACTTCTATACTAACCAACCAGTAATTTCATACTAACCAACTGGTACTTCTATACTAACCGGTAATTCATACCAAGTAACCGGTAATTCAATTATAATACCAACAATTTTTTCATCTACTTCTTTCATATCAACATGTCATAAACAACTCATAACTAATAATGAAACTTTGAATTTTAAAAGAAAGTGATGAATCACTTACCGTCTGCTCGTGATGGCCCAGCTCCTCCTGCCTGATGCCCTGCTCCGAGTACAACTCCTGAATCAATCAGATTGCACTACATTATTAATCCATTATCATTTCTCCTACATGCCTAAATTTGAAGCACGTAATATATTTTATTTAATTGGGGTTTACACCAAAATTTTTATTCATTTGTCACCTCATTTTTAAAATATAGTTTTAATCAATTTTCTTCTTTTAACTCACTTAAAGAATTCTCCCATGAACTTTTCCTACCATTTATTTATTTCTTCTTTTCACATTCTTATGATGTTTCTTCACTTATTTATATTTTGAATACTTCAAATAAGATAAAGAACATCATTTCTCAAACATAAAACAATCAAAACCTCATTCCTATATTTCCTCATCCTTAATTACAAGTTCTTTTCTTCAACATTATTCAATTTCTTTCTTAATTACTACTTATATTCACTATTTCTATATTATTCTACCTCAATTACATCATGTCTATTATTTTTCTCAAAATCTCCAAATTTTCATAAGAACCCTAATTTTTAAAAAAAAATCAAGATTATGAGAAATTAAATCAAATTTAATTGTCATTGTTTGATAACTTACTCAAATAAACTCAAAAACACTTTATTCAAGTAAGAATCTAAACTTTTCATGGTTACCAATCTAAGTTCTCCCGACTTTTCTTCTCCTCCTAGTGTGGCCATCCCTCCTCACCTTTCTTATATCTTCCTTCACTTGATTCTTCCTTAATTTAATGTTCTAAGCCTTTCAATCTTACAAGTTTCAAAGCTCTCTCTCTCACTTTTTCTTGTTTTTCTCTTAACTTCTCACGTTCTTCTCTTATTTTCTTTTTTTTTTCTTTCCACATTTGTTACTGCCCAGTTGGCAGTTCATAACAGAAAAGGGGCTGCCTTGTTTTATTTTTAATGGAAATTTACTATTTTACCCTTAATGAGTCTTTTTGCTTCCATTTGACGGTCGTTATTCTTTGATAGCACTACCGATCTTCGTTCATACTAAAATTTTAACCAAATTTTATTCAATATATTTTAAGGTTCCTCATAAAATTTCAGCTCAATCTGATAGTCAGATTTAAAATTACGTCCAATAATGTAAAACTAGTCAAATTGTGATTTTTCGTCAAATTTCTGAATTTCTCTAAAAATTCTGAAGTTTTAACCCAAGCTAAGGAATTATATTAGAAGGCTCCACGTAAAGTTTCAGAATTTTTTGATAACCCGATCAGGAGTTACAAATTGTTTTCCTTTTTTTTACATGAAACTAGTCAATTTATAATTTTTCGCCCAGAGGTTTTACAGAAAGAATCACAAAGGATGAGGTTTCGAAAAAGAAAATCAATATAAGATAATTTACCCCACACACCTTCGTCAATACCTTTGAAGGAACTGTGGGACTCATTGCCATGAAAGTAACTAGAAAGATAGAAAGGATGACAATGTGCATTTTGATTGATTCTAAAAGTATCCATAACTTCCTAAACATTATTGTGGCCCTTAAACTACAATTTTAGTTAACTGTTATTAACTCAATGATTGTGCAAGCAACTAAGAGCGAGAAAATGATTTGTAAGTTCATATGTAAGAGACGCAGGTGGAAGATGCAGGGAATAAGTTTCATAGCAGATGTGTTTATCATTAAACTGAGTAATTGTGAGATGATGTTAGGTATACAATGGCTATCTATGTTAGGAGATATTTCATGCAACTACAAACACCTATGGATGTCATTCGATTGGCAGGGACAGAAAGTATTACTCAAATGGAGAATCCACCTAAGTTTCAAACCATTGAACTAGAGCGATTAAGCTCTCTAGTTGGAAGCCATAAGCAAGTAGCCGGTTATCATTTATGTTGCCTAAAGATAGTAGAGGAGAATGATGACTATTTGATTAGTACTTAAAAGTGCATTTTTATCAAGGTTTTATATCATCATTTTGCACTTGAAGTATCAATAACTCCTTAACTAGAGCATGTTTTATAATAATAGATCTGATAATATAAGATAGCTTTAATTTATGGTAAATGTTCATTTTAAATGCAGACATATCTCACAATTCAAAGGATTGATTGATGTGAT
>Ga0325401_1000181_pt1 | contig 40722 bp, 70 predicted proteins | sample PopdelMetagenome_FD_205666 | JGI IMG/M metagenome (GOLD analysis project Ga0325401, IMG submission 205666) | Populus deltoides microbial communities from Bellville, Georgia, United States - Xylem-PdKOR-R2 | ecosystem: Host-associated > Plants > Phyllosphere > Stem > Wood/Secondary xylem | place...
CGAACAGCAGCAGGCGCAGCAGCGCCAGGCCGAGCGGCAGCAGCGGCGCTGGGAAGAGCAGCGCGGCGCCATGGATCGCGGGTACGAAGCTCTGACTTTCACTGGCAAGGACGCGGCGCGCACGACGGTTGAGGACGCGTTCCCCGGCGAGCAGTACGCTTACCTCGTGAAGGCTGCCGGGGATAGGGCAGCGGCGTTCATCTACCTGCTCGGCAACAGCAAGGACCGTCGCGACAAGCTCGCCGCGATGGCGAAGGACGGCGATTGGGCGGAGTTCATCGCGACTGCCGCCAGAATGGCAACGGAGGTGAGAGTGGGCAAGGTAACGACGCGGCCGGAAACGAACCACAGCGCGAGCGGGCGCAGCGGGGGTGGGGCCGAAGCTGAGCGCAATAAGCGAGACGTGGAGGCTGCACGCCGCACTGGTGATCGTACCAAACTGATTTTTGGATGAGGTGAGGCGTGGACAACAGGCACAAGCAGTACGTGGACGAGCGCGATCCGAAGAATCCGTGGTTTACGGACGGCACCCTCGACATGGATCGCGTCGTCGGGGAAAATCCAGCTGGTGGGGGTGAATACCCCAAGATGCTGTATCGCGCGTCATCGACAGGCGAAAAGGTGCACGGTCATTTGGTCGAGACGGTCACGGTCGAGACGGAGGATGCCGAGGAAGCCTTGATGGTCGAGGGGTGGCGGCAGACGCCCGACAAGGCGTCCAAGGTTACTCCTCGTGTTGATGCTGTTGATCTGGAAGAAGCTCAGGCGCCGCGTCGTGGCCCTGGACGGCCCCCCAAAAATCTTCTTGCGACCGATGGTCACGTATAGTACTTAATCCGACAGCCATCGGCTTCCAGGGTGCCGCGAACTCCTGCGTACCGGCGATTTGAGCAACGCTCTCGTCCTACGCAGGAGTCTCGCATATGCCGTTTTTGAAGTCTGAGGAAATCGCGTTCGACAAGCCCATCAAGGCGGCTTTCTCGGACGGGCTGGTCATGAACGAGGTGGTCGAGAAGGCCCCCGCCATGTCGAACCAGCAGATGGAACGTCAGGACGACACGCTTTGGCGCCCTGTTCCATACATTAGCCGCGTCAACAGCGGCCTCGATCAAACGGGCAACTTCTCCGGGAAGACGCAGCTCGCCGTGCCGGCGCGCGTCGGCTTCAAGGAAAACGTCACCCTGGAACTGACCGCGACCGAGATGCGCGATCCGGTGCAGCTTACCCGCATTGCTACCAGCGCCATGCAGGGTCTAGCATCGTCGGTGAACTACAACATCTTCAACGTCGCGGCGCTGATGGGATCGGTATTCGTCGCGCGGCCGAACGCTGCCACCGGCTTCGATGACATTTCGGAGGCCAACGCGACCTTCACCGAACGTGGTATCGGGCCGACCGCTGGCGAGCGCGCCTTCATTGCCGCGCCCCGTGCTATGAACGGCATCGCCGGGAATATGGCGGCGCGCGGCACCGTGGGCGATATGGTCAGCAAGGCTTACCGTGACGCTTACGTGGACCGGGTAGCCGGGTTCGATGTGATCGCTGGCGAGTACAGCTTCCAGCTCGCGGCCGCGGCCGGCGGTAACATCACCATCGCGGGCGCTAATCAGTTCTACGTTCCGCGCGCCATGAGCACGGCCACGACGGGCGAGCAGTCGCCGGTGGACAATCGCTTTCAGACGCTGGCCGTGTCGTCTAGCGCTGGCGTCAAGGCGGGCGACGCGTTCACCATCGCCGGCGTGTTCGCGGTGCATGGCATCACCAAGCGCAGCACCAATACGCTCAAGACGTTCCGCGTCGTGGCGCTCGGCTCCGTGGCGAACACTGTCATCATCACCCCGCCCATCATCTCGGCGGGCGGCGGCACCAAGGCCGAGCTCGACAATATGAATGTCGCGGCGGCACCGGCGGCTGGCGCGGCCATTACGTGGCTCAACAAGGTCAGCGCGAACGTCTCGCCCTTCCTGTGCAAGGGTGCCGTGGAACTGATGCCGGCGGATATCGCGCCTGATCCGGCGGACGGCTGGAACATTCAGAAGGCGACGACGCCTCAGGGCCTCACCGTCACCTACGCGCGGCAGGGCGACATCAACACGTACAAGACCAAGGTACGCTGGGACGTGTCCTACGGCGTTACCGCGCTCGCGACCGAGATGATGGGCGCGATGGTCTTCAACCAGGGCAACTGATGGAGCGGATGATGAGCAAGGCAGATATGATCGAAGCCGCGCAGCGCCGCATCAACGGTGGCTATTCGGTAACGCCCGAGCACAGCGGTCTGACCGACGACGGACGCCCCATGCCAATCGAGCGGCAGTTGCTTGGCGGCGGTATGGTGGTGGACCGCGACACGCTCAAGGCGCAGTCCGAGCCGCAGTACGACGAGGTGTCGGTGTTCTCGCCCGAGCGGCCGGCCATCGAGGCTCAGCGCGAGGCTGCGGCCAAGACGGCGCGCGACGTGCAGAAGGATGCCGAAGCTGCTGAGAAGGCTCGGCCTGCCTCCGAGCGTGGCACGCAGCCGCCGCGTGAAGACGACAAGCCCGACGATCAGCCGGCGATCTGAACTAGGGTCGGGGCCACGGCCCCGCCTCGCTTGCGCGGAGCATCAGCGTGGACGTAGGCGCTTATCTCAAAGACCCAGTGACTGGGAACCCCTATAGGGCGTTAGGCGCGTCGGGCCAGCAGAGTTCTGCAAACAGTACATCTGTTGCCCCTGCGTCTGACGCAACGTTCCCGACCCGCTACGCGCCGCGCAACAAGGCGCAGAGCACAGTCTTGAACGTTGGCACATCGCCGGTTGACCTGTTTCCTGCGAATGCGGCCCGCACGAAGCTGGTAATTCAGAACCTCAGCACCGCGGCCGATCCCCTGCATATCAACGTGGGCGCGAACGCAACCACCGGCGCGGGCTCGCTGAGAATTGCCAGTGGCGCCACGCTGGAGTTGACCGGTCCTGTGGAGCGGGTGTCAGCGATTGCGACGATCGCGGCGCTCGCAATAACGGCCTGGGAGTTCTAGCGATGCCGATCTTCGGCGTGACCGTAGAGCAGGTGGTGGCGCTGATCGCCGAGCGTGCGGCGGCCACGCTGGTGGTGCCTGGCACGCTGTCGCTAGACGATCTGCTCGCCAACTATCCCGCCAGTGCAGATATGACGGGCAAGTACGCGCGGGTCAGCAACCTGTTCGGCAACACGGACGAGGTGCTGCGCTGCCGATATGACGGCGTGGCCTATCGATGGGTGCCTCAGCGGCAGGAGGGCAACATGACCCTTAACGCGCCGTCCGGCACCACCATCGTCCGGCCGCTTTACTCACCCCCTACAGTGCGGGTCACGGGGACCATTACGGGCACGGCGAGTATTCAGCCGGCGACCGCGAACGCGTGGATCGGTCAACGCCTGCGCGTCATCATGGCGGGTGCGCTCGGCCTGGGTGCCGGGCTGAGCATCACCGATGTAACGGGCGGTGCCGTGCCGCTGATAGCCGGCGGCGTGAAGGACATTGAGTACGGCCCGACCGGCTGGTTCCTGGCAGCGTAGGAGAGCGACGTGGCAAGCGCACCCGATACCGACCCCGTGATCCGCGTCGAGTGTCTGACGCAGTTCGACCCTCCGTACATCCTCGTCGTGGTGGCCGGCGCCCCGCTGATCTACGCGCCCAAGCCGGTCTATGACATGGCACGCGCGTCGCTCAACCTGCCCGACTATGTGTGCGAGGGGCGCACGGTAGGCGACTGATGCGCCGCTCAATCCTCAACCTCGGCGAGCCTGACTACGCCGGTCAGATATACCAGCTAGGTCAGCGGGTCGCGAGCGTAGAGGTTCGCTTTGCACCTATCGAGAGCGCCCAAGCTACCTACGACGCACGATTAAGCGCCGTCGAGCGTAACGGCGGCGGGGGCGGCACAGCCGGCGTTTCATCGTTCAACAATCGCTCTGGCGCGGTTACGCTGTCCTCTGCGGACGTGTCCAACGTCCTTGATAGCGATCTTAATTCAATCGCTGCGCTCTCGACTACCAACTTCGGGCGTAGTCTGCTCACGCTGGCCGACCAGATGGGGGGGCGCGCCGCCTTCGGGCTCGGAACAGCCGCTCTGGCAACAGCAGGTAACGCGGGTGGGAACGTGCCCGTATTGGACGGCGCGGGCAAGTTGCCTACGGGCATTCTCCCGGCCGTAGCCGTGACCGATACGTTCGTCGTCAACAGCCAAGCGGCCATGCTCGCGCTGTCAGCCGAGCGCGGCGACGTGGCGATCCGAACCGACCTATCTAAGTCCTTCATTCTGGCGACCGACAGTCCTTCGACGCTGGCCGACTGGAAGGAGTTGCTGACACCTGCCGATGCGGTGGCATCGGTGGCGGGGCTGACCGGCTCCATCGGCGCAGCCGCGCTGCGATCGGCTCTGTCGCTGGTGATCGGCACCGACGTACAGGCGCAGGACGCGGACCTACAGGCCATCGCGGCGCTGACAACGACGGCGTTCGGTCGCGACTACCTCACGCTCACAGACGCTGCTGGAGCCCGAGCCAAAGCGGGATCGGCAGCCGTCACCGAACTTTCCCAGTCGCTCAACTTCACGTCCGACGCTGTAGCCCTGATCCCCGCCCGCGTCGCCATGACGATCGCGCAGGGCAATGCGCCGCTCGGCACGGGCTCTGTGGCCTACGCTGCTTCCACGGCTGCGGCACCGGGCACGTTCAACACCGTCTCGCTGCCGGCCGCGCTTCAGGCGGGCTCCTGGCTACGCGTGACGGCCTCCGGTGTTACTGGGGGGGCTACGGCTCCGTTGGCGCTGGACCTGTACCGGAGCGCCTGATGCTGCTTCGCGCGCCGTACCCGACAGCCGCTGCTGCTACAGCCTGGACGCCGGCCAATCTGCCAGCGGGAGCCTTGCAGGGCTGGTGGGACGCACGCGAGACAAGCACGGTCACCGTGTCGGGCGGCAAGGTGTCGTCTATCGCGGGCCGGAACGGTACGCCCGCGCTAACGCAGGCCACCGCGGCCGCGCAGCCGTCCTATCCCGGTAATATCAATGGCCGCTCGGCCGTCGCTTTCAGTGGCGCGCAGGGCTTGTCGGTCAGCCAGAATACGACTGGGGTAGCCGTCACTGTCATGTGCGTGGTCTGGATGCAGAACGCCGGGGACTCGTATGGGCGTATCTACTCGGTAGCCAATGGCGGAGCGGAGGACTTCAACAATCAAACGTCCTTCTCAACAACGCGCTTCAATGGTACCTCTGACTTGTTTTTCGCACGTAACAACGTCTTCAAGCAGGTTCCTTTTGGATACGATAATGCCGGAATCATTGCTACTATCTACGACGGCGCTAACGGGGTATTCTACACGAATGGAACCGTAGCAGCTACACAAGCTGAAACCTCATTGCTCAATTCTAACATGCTCTCGGTTGGCCGCGGCGTGAACGGCAACGACCGCTGGGCCGGCATGTTCGGCGAAATGGTCAAGACCAACACCGCGCTTAGCACCAATGACCGGCAGAAACTGGAGGGGTACTTGGCGCACGGCTGGGGCACGCAGGCGATGCTCCCAGCCGGCCATCCCTACCGCAACTCCCCGCCCACGGTCTGACAGGATAGCAACATGGCCTCCAAAGCTCCCACCGCTGCTGAGAAGCTAACAGCCAACGACACCGCGAACCTGCGGTGGGCGTGCCTGATCCGCTGCGATCGAAATGAGATCGACGCGGAGAGGGTGCTGGAGCGCGCCCGCAAGTTCGAAGCCTATGTGAAGGGCGGGTAAGTGACCACCCGCGACGCTCTCTTTCGCCGCACCCTATCGCGGCTCGGCTTCGGCGACTACTCGTTCGACACCGACCCCGACACGCGCGCGCTTCTCCGCGATGCGCTGGACGGGATGATGGCCGAGTGGGCGGTACAGGACGTGGTGCTAAGCTACGTGCCGAGCGAGGACGACGACAACGACGCGGCCGACACGGGGTTGCCGGACTGGTGCGTCGAGGCGGTGAGTGCCAATCTCGCTTGTCGAGTAGCAGCGGACGTGTCCAAGGTGCCCGGTCCAGGCCTGATAGCGGCGGCCAAGCGCGGCTATGATCTTTGCGTGACACAGCAGACGCAGGCGCCGCGGATGAAGGCGGCTTACCCAACGGTACGCGGTGGGGGCTACTGGACCGGTTATAGGCGCTGGCCATGACGCAGGTGCCGATCCTATCCGGCATTGTCGCGGAGTTTGGCCCCGGTCTAGAGCGTAGCTTGCCCGTTAACCTGTTCCCGATTGCGGAGCCGGGCGACGGCAGCGGAACGGGGATCAGCCGCGGTTATCTGGCACTCGCGTCGGGGGCAGTGCGGACCGCTGAGGCGACAGGTGCCAGCCGCGGTGCCGCCCTGTTCGGCAGCGTACAAGTACGCGTGTTCGGCGACGGCTTCTACACCGTGACGGAGGGCAAACCAACACGCGTCGGAACAGTGGCAACCAATGGGCTGCCTGCGTCTTTCGCCGAAGGTTTCGGGCGCATCGGCATCGCCTCGGGAAATAAGCTTTACTACTGGGATGGCACGGGTTTGATGGCCGTCACGGACGAGGATTTGGGCAACGCGCTGTCGGTGACCTGGCTCGACAGCTACTTTGTCACGACGGACGGTACGTCGTTGGTGGCGACCGACCTAGCGGACCCAACCAGCATCAATCCGCTGCGCTACGGATCGTCGGAGGCCGATCCCGACCCGGTGCTGGCGGTGCACGCGCTGCGCGGCGAACTGTACGCCCTCAACCGCTACAGCATCGAGAAGTTCGTCAACGCGGGAGCGCAGGGCAATGGCAACGTATGGCCGTTTCAGCGGTCCCGCGGGTCGCAGATACCCAAGGGTGTCGTAGGATCGCACGCTTGGGCTGACTTTGCCGAGACATTCGCGTTCTGCGGCTCGGCTCGCAACGAGGCACCGCGTATCTACCTGGCAGGGGCCGGGCAAGCTATCGGCATCAGTCCCCGCACGGTTGACGATGCACTCGGGCGTCTGACCGACGTGCAGCTCGGCGCCGTGGAACTTGAGACAGTCAATGTTTCCGGTCAGCTACGCCTCTACGTGCATCTGCCTGATCGAACCTACGTCTATCACTACGCCGCCTCCAACCTGCTGGACGTGCCGGTGTGGAGCGTGCTGCGCGGCGGCAGTGCCGGCGATCAAGGCTATGCACTTCGCCATTTCCTTCTATCGGGTGGCGAATGGTGGGCAGGCGCCGCCAATGCCCTCGCGCGCGTCGATGATACACGCGCCGACGTGCTAGGCGAGGCGATCTCCTACCGTTTCGACACGCCGCTGCTCTACAATGAGGGCCGGGTAGCGTTCGTGCCTATGCTGGAACTCGTACCGCTAGGCTCCGGTGCCGGGCCGGTGGCGTTGTCGTGGACCGACGATGAAGTGACGTGGAGTCAGCCCCGGTTCTGCGGTACAGGCGCGAGGGGGCGTCGCGATGCGCGACCGGCTTGGCTCCGTCTAGGTCGCATACGATCTTGGCGCGGTTACCGCTTCGAGGGCCGCGCGACTGCGCCGGTCGGGTTCGCCCGGCTGGACGCGACGTTGGAGGCGGGTGCCTGACGTGCGTAGCAACTACACAATTCTCAACGATCGAGAGATTGCGGGCACCGGGCTGGGCACGTCGCCGGCCGCCGTGCGCGCGTTCGCTGACCTGCAGGACGCCGTGTACCAGGATCAGCCCGGCGACACGGCGGCCGTACAGGAGGCGGCCACAGCGGCGCAGGGAGCGGCGGACGCGGCGGGTACGGCGGCGGCCGGAGCGCAGGAGAGTGCCGATGCGGCTAGTGACCAAGCGATGGCGGCGCGCAAGCGGGCGGACGATGCTTATGCCCTAGCAGACACAAAGGTCTCTAAGAATGTAGGACCGACTTGGACGGCACCTACCGCGCCGCAGATACGTACGGCTGTCGCCGACTATAGCGGCACCGCGTCGGCAACGTACACGCAGGCAGAGGTACAGACGCTCATGGATCGGGTACAAGCCCTTACCCGACAAGTGGCCGCGCTGGTGACGGACGGCCGCGGCAACGGGAGCCTGCGCGCCTCCTGATGCTCGCGGTGAGGCCAACGACGGACGCTTCGGCTGTTAACGCCGTCCTTCATCACCCCGCTATCGCTAGCAAGCTACACACCGATGACCGCGAACCCGGCTACGTAGAGCATCCAGCGCTCACGACGTATCTGGCAACAATCGATGACGCAGCGGCAGGCGTGTTTCTCGCCATCAGGCTATCACGGTGGGAAGTCGAGGCGCACGTCGCCATCCTGCCAAGCTATGTGCGCCGCGCGCGCGATCTATGTCGGCTGTTTCTCAAGCAAGCATTCGCACCTTCCGACGTGCAGCGCGTGACGGCTCCTGTACTCGCTACGTTACCGAGTGCGGCCAATCTGTGCCGGCGACTAGGCTTCCTAGACGAAGGCGTGCGGCGCGCGGCGTGCCGAATAAACGGTTATCCGGTCGATGTTCTGCAACTCGGCTTGACGCGCAACGATTTCTGTGTCTAGCTGATCCGTGCCGCGTAGTAGCGCCGTCCGGGAGCGCACCCTAGCATCTAGGTTACGCGCGGCTTGTCGTTTATCGGAAACCTCGTAGGCGACGTACTCGGCGGCGTGACCGGCGCCAAGCAGGGTGCTAAGGCTGCGGGACAGGCAGCGCAGACACAGGCGGCGGCGGCTGACCGCGCCATCGCTGAGGCTCGTGCGGCGCGAACCGATGCTGCCGCCCTCCAGGAGCCGTTCGTTCAGGCTGGGCGGTCCGCTCTGGCGCAACAGATGGCCTTGATCGGCCTAAACGGCACGACGGCGCAGCAGGACGCCATTGGCGCTCTGACGACCTCACCCGAATACACCGGCGCTGTCCAGCAGGGAGAGGAGGCAATCCTCGCCAACGCCAGCGCGACCGGCGGCTTGCGCGGCGGCAACACCAACAACAGCTTGGCCCGCGTCCGAGGTGACCTGTTGCAGCAATTGATCGCGCAGAAATACAACCAGTTCGGCGGGCTCGTATCGCTCGGGCAGAACGCGGCGGCCGGCGTCGGCAACAACGGGCTCGTTACGGCGCAGAATATCGGGCGACAGTTGACCGAGCAGGGCGAGGCCATCGCAGGAGGGCAGATCGCCAGAGGCAACGTTACAGCGAACGCGATCAATACGGCAGTGCGGATCGCCGGCACGGTAGCGGGGTTCTAATGGGTCAGCCGATCAACTACGACGCGCTTCTGACACAGCTTGACTTCTCGCCCTTGGTGCAGGGTCTCCAGCTTCGCCAGGCTAACAAGGCGCGCCAAGCGGCGGTGCAGCTCGCGCGCGACAAGTTCACGCTGGATCAGCAGCAGGACGCCGAGTACATTCAGGCTGTCAACGATTACCGTGCCGACCCCTCGGCCGAGCGGCTGCGCGACCTCTCCATCCGCTTCCCCGACAAGCAGGAAGCGTTGAGCAAGGCGGCGGATAGCTACGATGCGGGCGCCAAGCGCAACCTCGTGGAGGCCGCGTCGTCCGCGCTGGGTGCACTGGCCGCCAACAAGCCGGATGCCGCTATCGGAGTGCTTGAGCGTCGCCGCGCGGGTTTGAAGAATAGCAACGTGGACACGACGCAGACGGACCAGGCCATCGCCCTTATCCGCTCGGGCGATACGACGGGCGCGCGGGCTATGCTGTCCTATGCGCTGTCGGGTCTGGTGGGAGGTGAGCATACCGCGTCCATGCTCGACACGCTGGGCTACGGCGGCAAGGCAGAAGAGCGCGCGGCGGACCGGGCGTTCAAGGATCGTCAGCAGAGCGAGACGGAGCGACACAACCGCGCGACCGAGGGCACGGCCAACGCCCGCGTGGCGGTGAGCGCGAAGAAGGGGGCGGGCAAGAGCAAGGGGAGCGGCAAGGGTAAGCTCCCGGCCGGCTTCATTCTCGACTGATGGCAGTAGGTGATTTCCCCGAGGGCGCTACCGCCACGCACAAGGACGGTCGCAAGATCGTGTTCCGCGATGGTGAGTGGCGCGTGGCGCAGGGCGCGACCCCACCCGCCACGGCCAAGGATACTGCTGCTCGCACGGCTTCTACTGGAGCAGCCGATGCTTTAGCGCAGCAGCTCAGCCGCGTGCAGCAGCTCTATCGCGACAACGTGAGCGGTGTGTCGTTTGCAGATACAGGCCTGACGCCGGCCGCTGCGCAGTTCGATAGCGCTGCTGCGGGACTCGGCGATCAGGCACTGGCGGCCTTTCGCGTCCCCGGCTCCGGTGCGCAGTCCGACACTGAGCTTAAGGCCTTTGTCGCAGCTAATCAGCCTCTTGCGACCGATTATGACGCTCGTATCGAAGAGAAGCTGCGCAACATCCGCACTCGCTTGGATGCCCGGCGTAAGTCGCTCGGGTTGCCTGAGTGGGATTACGATACGGGCAAAGCGAAGGGAGGTGATCCAGCATCTACGGCGGCGGGGGCGGCTGGTGGAAACGGTCAGCCCCCGTCCGGTGCCGCGCCCAACCCTTTCGACGGTGGGGCACCGCCGCAGAATCGTGCAGCCGGCGGGAGTGTTGAGTTCACTGGCGAGGGCGCGCAGATGCAGGCAAACGCCCTGCGCCTGTCCGATGAGCAGTTCGCCACTTTCCAGAGCCTCGCGCAGTCGGGAGCCAACGCGGATCAGTTGGCGGGCGCTGTCGCGGCTTTCGGTCGCCCCGTCGATGCCGAGAGCCGGAAGAACCTAGAAGGTATCGCCGCCTTCTATGCGAAGCCGGAGAACCGCGGTACGCCTCTGGGTGTCGATTACCGACGCGATGAGGTGCAGGCGGTTGACCCTGGCGACGGTGCTGCCGGTGCGGCGGCGCGCGGAGCGGGTAACGTCCTCACCTCCGGTTTGCTGGACGAGGTAGGCGCCTTAGCCGACGTGGTTACGCAGGGCGGTGAGTACGCCGACAATCTTGATCGTCGCCGCGGCATGGAGCTGTACGACGAGCAGAACAACGGCGGCGCTCGCCTTGCGGGTCAGCTAGTTGGCGGCCTGCCTCTTAGCTTGCTTGGCGGTGGATCGGCGCAGGCAGCGGCTCGGGCGGCAGGTATGACGGCCCTGCGCGGTGGTGAGGCGCCGGCGGCGGCCAGAGCCATCGCCAACCGCGTTCTCGCTACTCGCGTTGCGCTAGAGTCCGGCGGCTTCGGTGCGGCCTACGGCTTCGGTGATGCCGATGGCGGCCTGGGCGAGCGCGCGGTCGGTGCAGGTGTAGGCGGCGTCACGGGCGCGGTGCTGGGCGGAGCAGGGGCCTATGCCGGCGGTCGGTTCGCGCGGAAGTTGGCTGAGCGGGGGCGGGGGGCTTCATCCGGACCGACCGAGGCGCAGGCGTTCGGAGAGGCGGCCGCTAGGCGCAACGTCGCCTACCTGCCAGCCGATGTTCCTGGCGCGACTGCAACTAGGCTGGCTAGCGGACTGTCGAACGTCAGCCTCGGTAGCATACCGCTGTCCGAAGCCGCGCAGGGCGCCATTCGGACCGCTGAGCGCGCAAAGGATGCGGTTGCGCGCGGGATTGGGACCATCGGGGATGCTACCAGCGCAGGGCAGGCGGTGCAGCGAGGAGCGCGGTCGTTCATCGGTTCGACTAAGACGCGTGGTGAGGATTTGTATCAAGCTATTCCAATCGCTGGCGGAACTGACGCAAATGTCTCTAGTACACGAGCGGCGTTGGCGGACCTAACAGCCGGTTTAGAGAGCAATCCGCGGCTGTCTGCCCTAGTTGAGGACTCGCGCCTGAAGGCCTTCGCCGATGCCTTAACGCCTATTGAGAACGTGGTCGGGCCTCTGCCGCGGCGAGGCGTTGCACCGGCATTCTTAGGAGCGGACGGAAAGGTCTATGCAGGCCGGATTGGGGAGCAGCATTTCTCAGCAGTATCACCGGAGGCACGAGCGGCGGGAATTGATGGTGTTGGCTTCGTGGATAAGGACGGGCGTTTTCTAAACAGGCAAGAGGCACTTGAATACGTTAATTCCACTGGCGAGCGCATCAAGCCGAGTGCAAACATGGAGGGCGAGTTGGATGCCCTAGACTACCGGCAGCAATCCAAGTTCGCGCGCACCGACAAGCCAGTCGGCAATGGAGCTCTGTCGTGGCAAGACCTGAAGTCTTTTCGCACATACGTCGGCGAGAAACTAGGCGGGCCAGAGTTGCAGTCCGACACCTCTCGTACTGCGCTTAAGGCTCTATACAGCGCGCTCAGCGCCGATATGGAAGCGACGGCAGCGGCGCAGGGGCCGCAGGCGCTTAACGCGTTCAAGCGCGCGAACAGCTTCTGGCGAGCGAGGCAGGCACGTGTCGAGAACGTGCTGTCCGACGTACTAGGTACGGACTTGAACAAGTCGCCCGACGCTGCTTTCCGTCATATTCAGTCGCTTGCGGTGGAGAAGTCAGGCGATCCGCTCAAGCTTGGCCGACTGATCCGGTCGTTGCCGGAGGACGAGGCAAATACGGTGCGCGCTACCGTGCTAGATCGCCTCGGATTGGCGAGCGCCGGTCGCCAGGATGCCTCTCAGGAACTCTACTCACCAGCGGAGTTCATGACGCAGTGGTCGAAGCTTAGTCCGCGGGCCAAAGCCATCCTCTTCGGCGGCGAGCATCGACAGGCGCTTGACGACCTCGTGCTTATCGCGGACGGGATGAAGGGGTCTAGCCAGTTCGCCAACACCTCGCGTACGTCACTCGGCACAAACGCGTTGGCGACAATCGGCACGTTCTGGGTCAACCCCCTTCTAGGTATCGCTTCGGTGGGCGGGCAGCTTGGCGCCGGGAAACTGCTCGCCAATCAGTCCTTCGCTCGCTGGCTAGCCCGTGCGCCGAAGAAGCCGAACATCAAGGCGCAACGCGCCTATGTCGAGCGCCTAACGTCCATTGCCCGCGCCGAGCCGGCCATCGCGAACGACGTTCTCGCGCTGCAACAGCGGCTGGTGGACGCGTTCGGGTCCGCGCCGACACGACTCGCAGCGGATGAACGCCGCGACCATCGCGCACCCGTCAATCGGCAGGGCAGTCAGCAGCGCGGCGGACAGCAGGAGGCGCGTCCATGACCGCACGCACGGAGCATAGCCGCGATGGCGATTGAGGCATACCCGGTTTTTGTGGACCTAGACGGGACCGCGCTCGAAGGCGGTTCGGTGTACTTGGGTGCGCCCAACAGCGACCCCGAAGCCGCGCCGGTCAACCTGTTCTACGACGCAGCCCTGCTGATCGCCGCGCCAAATCCTCTAACCGTTTCTGGCGGCGTCATTGTGCGCGATGGCGCACCAGCGAATGTGTACGCGGCTGATCAGTTCTACTCCATTCGTGTGCGCAGCCGTAGTGGGCGTGTCGTCTGGTACAAGCCGGTAGCGGGCGGGACGGGCGCATCCACGCGGCTAAACTTCCCGGTGGCAGGCGGTCCTCCCGGTGATGGCGGCCCCGCAGGCCCCGCCGACAACACCTACACCACCCTAGCCGCGCTGCTGGCGTCCGATCCCTCGCGCAAGTCGGCGCGACTGGTGCCCGGTCCTGGCGAGACGGCGCCGGCCGGTAACTTCTCCAACCCGACCGGCGTGGCAGGCGCCTGGGTGCGGCAGGAAGCGGTGGGGGTGGCCTGGACACCCACAATCGCCAACGCGGCGACGCGCCCTGTCGCCGACGTGCTGTACACGATGGGCATCAGCCCGCGTAAGTACGGCGCCAAGGGGGACGCGGCGGCCGACGAGTCCACGGCCGTGCAGCGTGCGATAGACGAGTGCCTGTCCTTTAACCCGCCCGCTCCGCTGCGGGTGGACGGCTATTTCCGCATCGACAAGCCGCTCGTCATCAACCGCCCGGTCAACTCGTCACTGTCGTGGTGGGAGGTGGTGGGCACTGGCCTCAACGCCGGGTTCCTCGTCGTCGGCGACGTGAATATGTTCGACACGACGATCAGCTACAACGGGTCCATGCCCGTAGCCGGCGAGTTCGTCGTGCGCGGTCTGAACCTCGTTGCCAGCACGCCGACGCAAGCCTCGCAGACGTTCACGACGGGCAAGTTCGTCAACGTCGTGTTTGACACCTGCACCTGGGTCAACCTCAAGCTGATGGGCACGCCGCTCTACGCGCAGGGCATCCGCATAAAGGGCTGCCGCGCCTACTATTGGCAGGGGCGGTTTTGGGAGTCTGGCGGGGCCTACGACTGCAAGGTGGAGGATTTCCGCACCAAGTTCGGCGGCGATGTGTTTCGGTGGTTCTCCGCGTCCTACCCCGTCCTGCGCGCCAAGATCGCCGACTGCGCGTTCGAGGGTACGGGGGCCATCTTCCGGGGCTCGGGTATCTCGCAGCTGGCCTTCAAGGACAACTACTGCGAATATAATAACGCGGCGGCGCTGGACTTCTCGACGGGGGGCAGGGCTAACAGCGCTGTCTCGGTCAAGGACAACATCTTTGTGCCGCTCGACGGGCAGCTAGCGGACGCGTCATTCTACGAGATCACTTGGGGCGCCACCCTTCGGGCGTTCTCACAAGGCAACCTCTGCCTCGCCCGGATGCACGACACCGCGGGAATGACGGGCTCTAACCTGCTGGAGATACACGGCGACGTGGCCGGAGTGGAGCTGTGGCGTGGGTTCAAGACCGGGCTTACCAACAGTGCGTTTGCGGGCATCGGCAACGTGCAGTTCACCGACACCGACTTCGGGTTGGTCACCGCCCGCGGCAGCCAGTGGAGTAGCACGCGCGCGGGTCGGTTCGGCAAGGGCGAAGCATATGGTCCCGGAGAAATTCAGAACGGCGCCCTAGTGCCGGAGTACCGCTTCCGCTCGACGGTGGACCCCGTGAGCAATCCCGGCGGCTACGACAACCCGTACTGGACCAAGGGCACGCGGATTGACCGTTACCCCGCAGCAGCCGGGGAGCCTGAGTATCACCTGTGCACCGTGTCTGGCCGTGTGACAGACGGTGGGCAGTTCCGAACGAGGGTAGCGGCATGAGCAAGCCTACGATGGCCTCCCCTTGGACCGAGCTGCCGGGCGACAGCGCGACCATGCGCCAGCTTAAGGCGATGCGGCGCGCGATGGACGAGGCACCCGACGAACACGAGCGCGGCCGGATCGGCGGGCAGCTCACCGAATGGATCGACAGCATTAGCGAACCGGGCGCTACCCCGGCTGGAGGTGAGGGATGAACGACGTGCTTAAGAAAGTGCTAGGCGCGTTGACGCCGGCACAGCTGGCAGAGACGGTCGCGCGGATCGCACATGGGACCGGCGGGGGCGTCTCGACGCAGGACAGCGGCGGACATGCTCCGACACCACCCCCACCTCCGCCTGAACCGCCGATCGAGCCGCCGAAGCCGTAAAGCACGTTATGAGCATCCCGCTACTGTCCACGATCTTGGCCCTACTGGCGTGGGGTGCGCTCGCTCGCGACCGAGATCGGACAGTGGCGGGTGCTGCTCTCCTAGCGAACTTGCTGTTATGCTGGGGTTTATGGAGGCTGACTGACAATCCGGCCGATCCGAACGATGGCTTTGACCCGCTCGGTTTGTTCGCGATCGACTTTACAACGGCGGTCTTGTTGGCGGTTGCCACGCGTAGTCGTCCGCCGCTAGTGATCTCGTTTATCTACGCAATACAATGTGTTATGCATTGCGCTGTGTGCGCGCTAGGTGAGGTTAGTAACAAGCATAACTACGCCGTTGGCCTAGAGGTGCTTGCGTGGGCGCAGGCGATTTATCTCGGGGGCTGGGGTGGATATCTCTCTTATCGACGCGCTTTCCAGTCTGATAATAGTAGCGATGATCCGGAAGCTAACCGGGTTTCTGCTGCAACAATGGCATGCCCGAGTGACCGTCCGTGATTGAGTGGATTCTAGCTGCCACTGCGGTGAACGCGGAAGTGCAAGGGCTAGAAATGGCCCGCGAAGGCGCGCGCATGGCGGGCAAGTTCTCCCCGGTCAATACCGCCCTGCTGACCGTGGCTATCGGCCTACTGGGCATGATACTCAATTATCTGTATAAGAACCGGAAGCTAACTACAGAGGTCAACGGCGAGTTACGGCAAGAGTTCATCGCCGAAATGCACGCGCTGCGCGATCAGGTTGGCGGTCTCCGGGATGACAACGACACCTTGCGTAGCGAGGTGCGAAACCTGCGGCGCGAGAACGATCAGCTACGCGACGAGGTGCGAGGATTGCACGGAGTCATCGACGGATTGAGGCGCGGCACGATGCAGGCCGCGATGAGCGCGGAGCGGGTCATGGCGTCCGAGCTACCTCTATCGAACGCCATGCAACGCGCCGTCGCGACGCTGGACGGACTATCGAACAGCACGGTGCTGCCGGTGCAAGGCACTGCCCGAGGAAACGTAGAAGGGGACGCAAAGCCGTGACCACGTTGGTTCGCATCCAGCAGCGCGTCGGCGTCCCTGTGGACGGTAAATGGGGCCCGGCTACGGCGGAAGCGATCTGGAGGGCGCTTGGACCGCAGAAGACCACCGCTCTTGCTCAGCCGGCAGCTTTCTATGCCTACGTGCGGGCGGGGCAGCTTCTAGGGCCTACCTTGTCACCGGGCGAGGTTGAAGGCTGTGATGCCATCCTGACCGCGTGCGGGCGCGATGCGTGGCCCATTGGCTTCGTCGCCTACGCGCTGGCGACCGCTTACCACGAGACGGCCGGCACGATGCAGCCGATCCACGAGTTAGGCGGCCCGACCTACCTGCGCCGAATGTACGATATCCAAGGCGCTCGCCCTGCGAAAGCGCGTGAGTTGGGCAACCTGACCCCCGGTGACGGCGTGCGCTACGCCGGTCGTGGCTACGTCCAGCTTACCGGCAGGACCAACTATGATAAAGCGGGCCAGGCGCTCGGCGTGGACCTGATCGGATCGCCGGACCTCGCCATGAAGCCCGAGGTGGCGGCCGACATCATGGTCATGGGTATGCGGGATGGCTGGTTCACCGGCCGCAAGCTATCGGACGACATCCCGGCCAGCGGGTCGGCTACCGCTGCTCAGTTTCAGGCATCGCGCGACATCATCAACGGCTCCGACAAGGCAGCCAAGATCGCGACCGAGGCGGTAGAGTTCCAGGCCGCGTTGATGGCGGGAGGGTGGGCGTGAAGGAACGTGAGGCCTTAATCGCGTTTTGCTGCCTCTTGGGCGCTATCTGCTACCTAGCGACCGTGGCGGCCGTTCTGGCGGCGCAGGGCAAGTACGCGGAGGCGCTGGGCTTCGGCGGGATCACGACGGGGCTTGTCGGCGTGCTGGGCACGTTCAAGCCGCGGAACACGCCGGTATCGGTTGAGCCTGAGAAGGCCGACAGCGCGGCTATCGGGCGGGTGGTGTGATGCTGCGGGCCGGGCTTGATACCGGCTACTGCCTGCTAAGGCGGGCTCCTCTTGGTCCGGCACCCGCTGTCGTCAGCCTCGTCAAACGAACCGCTCCTTCGCGGTCGCCGCAGCCCTCGAAAGGTAGCACCATGCTAGCCAAACTCAAGTCCGTTCTACGTCGCGTCTGGCGGTGGCGGTCCGCGATCACCGGAAGGTACGTCAGCCGCACCTACGCTGAGGCGCATCCGGAGACGACTACGCGGGAGCGGGTGAGGTGAGGGACAGTAGCGCAACTACCTTCGGGCGCCCTCACGCGGCCCAGCATGACCTCCGGCTTGAGGTTGGTCACGCCTGTTCACCTAACCCCTAAACGCGTGGCCTTTGCGCCTCAAGCAGGGTCCGCCATGAACTTGCAGGAACCTTATGATGAATGTCGGTAAGCTGGTCAAGTCCGTAGCCCGCACCGCGAAGGACAATCCCGAACTGGCGCTGATGCTCGCCGTCATCGTCGCGCCCAAGCTGGCCCGCAAGGTAGCGCCGGTGGTCGTGGCGGTGGCGAGGCGGTGAAGCGCACACGGCGCACCCACCGTGACCGCGGACAGGTCGGCATTGTCATGCGCTACCTGAATGAGCGGCGCGGCGAGGTCGTCACCAAGGATGACTTGATCCGCGCGCTCTATCCCAACCCGGACCGGGAGCCCACCCTACCCGGCGACGTTGCGCGGAAGATGCTCACGATCCTACGGTGTGAGCATGGCGTGACGATCGAAACAGTATCGGGCTGGCGGTTGCCTAAGTAGCTCTCAGACCTTCCTCTCCCGCTCTGCTAGCTCACGGCCACGCTTGATGGCGGCCAGGGCGACACGCACCCGCGACTCCCTGTCGTATTGCCCGGCGCGCACCTCCTTAGCCCACACCTGCGGCCAATCACGGTCACCAACCGTTGCTATCGCCACTTCTCGCGCTTCCAGCAGGTCCGGGTCCACCGGCTGCGGTAGCTCGGCTACGATGGCGGTTGCCTCCCGCATGGTGTAGAGGTCCCCAGACGCCATCGCGCTATCGGCACAACGTCGAACCAGCGCCACCATCCGCGCCTGTAGTTCCAGTGAGATCAACGGCTGGGAGTTCTCTGCATTTTCTGCGAATTTGTCAGGCGAGCGATTGCGGATGCGCCAAGGGCAACCGCCATGATCCTCATCAACATGAGTGCCGTCAGCGCGAAAGAATACTTGCTCGATACCATGATCGGGGTAGACTTCGTATTCCCCAGCGCTGTCAGGTCCGTCATCGTTTATAGCCCGGCGCATACTCACTACCCGACCGCTCTCATGAACGGCCTCTAATGGCTTGTTCCAATCTACAGAGGTCACGTCACGGTCTCCTGTTCGACGGGAGGGGCGGGGAGGTAGTAGAGACCAGCGACGTTGAACGCCGGGTGCGTGCTCGCCAGTCGAAACGACTTCGGCTGATCCCATTCGGCGCGGGCGAAGCTGTAGGCCCGGTTAGCATCGAAATCGTCAGCATAGCCGCCGCGGAACGAATCAAGCACCAACCGATAGCCCTCTGGCGGCCTCCAGCCGTTGGGGTCGGAGGGGGTCATGGCCGCCACGCTAACCGGCCACCTGGATATGCCGCTTCGAGAGTTCCCTCAGCTAGGGCGACCCACTTTCGCTTAGTGGCGCGTGGCGTATCCTCCCAAGGCGTTAGCCGCTTCCCGGACTGCTGAGTGTCACGCAGATGCTTCGCCGCGCGATCAATCGCAGCGTCATGATGCAGACTCACTCCCGTATCATCCATGGTATAGACTCCTTTGAGGGGGTTAGGCGGGGAGGGTGGCGGCTCGGGCGCGTAGAGCAGCGGCGGTCAGAGCTATGGCGGGCTCCCACGCATGGGCAATGCCCTCCGCGTCGTCCGGCCGCAGGAGCCAGCAGCGCCAGCGCCAGTGGTATGCGCCCTGTTGCTCGAACTCGTGGACTTTGAAGCTCTCCGGCACCAGCGTCATCGCGGCGTCGAGGGAGGCAGTAGGCCGGATCAGACAGTCGGCCGCGTGCCAGCCTAGTACGTTCATGCAGGCGCCGATTGCAGCATCTAAAGCTGCATCTGGCCCACTCGCCGCCTCGCACCGCTCCGCTAGCGCCCCCAGCGTCTCTCGGTCCGTCATCCTCACTCTCCTTGTTCTACGCGGACGGGTTGGATGAACGATCAGCGAGGATGACGCGAAGTCCGGCAGCGCGGGCACGACGCATCATATCATCTGTCCCGCGGTTGCCTGGGAAGGCTACCACGTAATCGGGCCGTCCCTCATCGATCATTCGCTGATTGCGTAGTGGACCAGCCGCGGCGCCGTATCGCTGCCATTCTGCCGCGAAGGTCAGCACCTCGCACCCGTTTGTTGCCGCCCACTCGCGCGCAAGCTTATCGGCTCCACGTGCGCCGCCTTGGATGATGACCGACCCACGAGGCAGATATAAATCATCCATCACGAGGCTTAAGGCCAACTCGCGATCATACTGCCGTCCGCCGCACACTAGGACGCGCCGCGGCTTCGCGCTATCTACCGTATCGTTCATCAAGCACCTCACGCTTGGTGGCCGCGCCCGTCGAGTTTGCCGCTCGGCGGGCGCAACTGTTTTCCACTTGACCGCCTAGCACGCAGCCTTCCGTGGCCTGTTTTCCGCGAACGGGGCGCGAACGATGGCGCAAAAGCTGTAAAACGTGGTAATTGGGGCTTAGCGACAAAGCCAGCTTTTCCGGCGATTCGATCACTTATTTTCCGCCCGGTTTCCACGGCCCCCATCCGTTCCCTGCCACTGGAGAACCGCGGCCGACGCCAATTTTCGGTTGTTGCGGCGCTTGGCGTAGTGCTCCACCATGCCGAGCGACTGGCCGGATATGGCCGCCGTCTGAGCCGTCGAGCACCCCGCCTCTAGAAGGGCGATAACCGCGTTCTTTCGCAATCCGTGCGGCACGATCTTGTGCCCTCGCGCAGCCGCCCATTTCTGTAGCCGGCGACGTACCGTCTCGTGGTGGATTGGGCGACCGCGCTTCCCTGGTAGGATTGTCAGCGCCTCTTTAGGCGTCGCGTCGAGAATGGCGGCAAGGTGCGCGTGAAGCCGGATATCCAGCTCATTCCCGGTTTTGTCCTGGCGGACATACAGGGACCCGTGCCGGATGTCGTTCCACCGCATCCGGCACACGTCGCCGATCCGCTGCGCCGTGTAGTAGAGCAGGGCGACGGGCAACTGCACCTCCGGGTCTGTCAGCGCGTCCTCTAGGAGCGGCAGCGGCCATGGTTCATGCTCCGCCCCGCTGCCTTCCATCTCCTCAACGCCGTCGCAGGGTGACGTTTCGATCCAGTCCTTCGACAGGGCGAGCGCGAACAAGTTCCGCAAAACGCCAAGCGCCATGTTCGCCGCACCAGGACGGTCGGTCATCTTGTCCAGCAAGGCGCGCACGTCTCGACGCTCCACCTGATCTACGGGCGCCTCGCCCATCTCGCTCGCGATGCGACGCAGGTAAATGCCGTAGGTTTTCTGCGTGGACTGACTACGCTTCGTGTATCGGGGATCGCGCTCGTACAGGTCGATCAGGGCGGCCATGGTCGGCAGCACGACCACGTTGGCGCGGGCCGTGCGCCCGGCCAGCATACCGGCATAGGCGCGGGCGAACGCGGGATCGTTGCGTGACGGCAAGCGGTTCAGTAACTCACGCCCGTCCACCAGCCTGCCGGTCCGAAAATACTCGTAGGTCCGCAACCCCCGACGCACGGTCTTAATATGGGGCAGGGGACCGGATACCCGCCTAGCCATACAGCTTGGCAGCCGATCGCCAGTCGTTGCCGCCGTCGCCTGACAGGCGGCCTAGATGCTCGTCTATGGCCGCGCGGCTCCAATGCTCGCTGTTGCCGAGCTTGAAGGGCAGGGGGAGGCGACCAGCGCCAACCTCGCGCTCGAACTCAGGCACGCTCAGATCGCAATAAAGGGCAGCCGTTCCGCGCTTCATCGTGCGAGGCCAATCAGGCGCCATCTCGCCCCTACCCCTCACCAGCGGCACGGATGGTCTCGGAATGGTTGGGATTCCCAACCTTTTCTCCGGCGGCGGCGGGACTGATTTCCTCTGCGCTGCTTTTTGCCGCTAAGTCTCTGGCATCATTGCCCAAACCACTGATTTCCTCGGTGGCGGCGGGAAGGGCACGGATGGCGGCGGCCGAGAAGATGCAGGCGTCCTTCTGCCCCATGCGGTACAGCCTGTCGGTTTGTGTCTTGACGGCTTCTTGCCCGTAGCGATAGCAACCCGCCTCACCGTCTAGGAAAGCGGCCGCCTCCTCCCGCCCGGCCGCGCGCTGCTGGGCTGCGGACGAGGTAAGCTCCATCAGCTTCGGCAGCATCTCGTTGACCCACACCTGCGACGGGCTGACGGCACGCGCGTTGATGCCGAGTAACTTGCCGAGATGGTAAAAGGCGGCGACATAGCCGTCGTTCTTCGGCTGCTGGGCTGCCACCTCGGCGGCGTAGGCGAGCACTACGTCTGCCAGCGCGTCGATCTCGCGGCGATCCAGCCGGTCAACCAGCGGGTCGCCGTCCCATGCGCCTTCGACGGTCGCCAGCAGTTCAAGTGCTCGGATGCGAGACTTAGTCACCGATCTACTCCCGAAGCATTGCGGGCAGTTACCCGTACAGCCTTTTCAGCAACACGGGGCCGAGCACGGCGACACTCCCTACAGATGCGATACCCAAGCCTACTGGTGTAAGTGTTGGCCGAGGTGAACTGATGCCCACGGTCGCAGTGCGTCTTTCTACCCTGCACGTTTCGTACGCCGCGCACGCGCGGATCGTGCTTCACGTGACAGAGATAGCACAGCCATTCGACGACAAGCGGCTTATCGTAGCCAGCATAATGATGAGCGTGGATGCGACTACGCCCATCACTGCCCGGCCCCGGATCACTACCGCATTCGGAGCAGAGCGCCGGGCGCACAAGCCTTCCTGCCTCGATGGCACGCCGAACAGCGGTTCTGGCTCGCGCCCGCTCGACGCCGTTCTCCGCCAGCACCTCTCGGGCTCGTTCGATGGTCATGGGCGGACTCTCCAATCACGCTCGTTTTCGTCCGCGAACCAGCAGTTAGGCGGGGCTCCCCAGAAAAGCGGAGTGATTTGCTCGCTGGTATAGCCGGCCAGACCGCACCCTATGGGGGTGACCTGAAACAGGAGTTCGGGATTATCGTCGGCATATTGGACGAACTGGCGGACGTACCGCCCAATCTCGTCTAATGCCAAGGTGCGAAGAGCGCTGTCTTTGGTCGGTATAGCATAAGCATTGCCGGTCCGGCCTTCGCCCACACCATATCGCGCGCCCCGCTGCTTGAGGGCGAACTTAGCCGCTCCGGCGCCATGGCGGCCCGCCAGATTGCTACCGAACACAAATACAGGATCACTCTCGCTCACCGGCCATCCTCCTGCGGGGTGGGGCTGGGTGCCCCGAGATTCCGGGGGACCTCCCCGTCAGGCGAGAGGGCGGCGACAAGCAAGGCCACGTCATCGAACCTCAGTTCCGGCCCTACTTCGCCTAGGCCGAGCGGAACGTCGTTCTCAGCCAGCCACTTCCTGACACGCCCGAGTGCGTTGTGGAGATCCCCCACCCCACCAGGGGCGTCGGGCTCGGTGCCGGTGGCGGGGAGGGCCTTCGGTTCGCTCATGCGGCTTCTCCGGAATGCGGAAGGCGACTACCTCGTGTCCGGCGATTGTAAGCGCGCGCTTGTTGCCGGTAGCATATGGCGCATTCACGCCAGCCTTTCAGAAGGGAAGTCCTGCGTAGATTGCCATCAACCAAGGCGTGACCGCGTGGACAGTGCGTTTTCTGCGCGTTCTTGGCGGTAGGCCCTTCTCCGCGTAGAGTGTTGATCTGCGGAGTTACTGGCTGCAAGTGCGCAGGATTAACGCAGCACGGGTTTCTACATAGATGGTCCAGTACCATTCCAACTGGAACGGGATGAACCTTCTCTTCGTAAGATATGCGATGCGCTGGCGTGCTACGTCCAGCGCGCATTACGTAGCCATAACCGCTAATTGCTCCGCGAGGTTCGCGGCGGCTACCTTGCCACTCCCAACACTCGTCAGGACCTCTGATAGCCACCTTTAACCAGAAATCTTCAGAGGTCATGCCGACCTCCCACCGCGAGCATGGCGGACCAGACCTGCGTCACCTCGGCTGCACTACCGACCGGATCGGAAGCACCGTAAGGGAGGTACGGCATAGCCGCCGCTACCATAGGCCCGGTTGGCACCTCCGGCACCAGCACGTAGCCGGGAGGAACGGTCGCCGCCCCGCCGTCCTGGGCAGGGGCGTTCTCCAACTCGCGGCGCACGACATCGAAGGTCGCGACGACGGCCTTGCCGCAGACAGCGCACGGGTTGTTCTCGCCAGAAGGCCGGCCCTCGCACGCAACACAAGATGGCGCGCCTGGCTCTGGCGTGGGGCGGGCTAGGGCGGCTGTCCGGTCGGCCGAGTGGGTCGTACGCTCGGTCAATCGAACTAGAGTCGCGTCAGCCGGTTGCCGCTTCCAGAACGCAGCGGCCTTGTCCAAGGTCGCGAACGACTGCCGCCCCGTCATCGGCTTAGGATGGGCCGGCGGGCGAGCCGCGCCTATCCATTCCAACTCGAAAGCCTTGTCGCCGTCCCTCCCGCTCCCGTCGAGAGCGGACGCGGTGAGGCGGGCGCTTGGAGGCGCAGGCGGGTATCGCCAATGCGTAGCCCCGTGCAGTTCGTCCCCGACGTTTGCGCACGCCTCACGCCACCCTTCACGGTCGCTGCCGGCAAGGTTGTCGCGCCACATCGCCCAATATGCTAGGCATACTTCGGCCGACAGGTTCTCGCCCCAGAGTAGAACCGTTGAGCCGTCTCGCGGCGCCATTTCGATTGTCCGCCAGCCTTCCCGGCCGGTAGCGAGCGCCGCAACGATGCGGTCGCCATGCTGGTGCATGAACAGCGCGAGCTGGGCGATAGGGCCATCCTCGGGTACTAGGTCGAACTCGCGCCCGCGTGCCGCATCGTGAAGCGCGGCCACCTCGGCGCGCAGCGCTTCATGCTCTGCCTCCATCATGCTCTGCCCTCCGCAATCTCACGCTGAATAGCCAAGCCAAGTGGCGTCAGCCGGTATTGCAACTGCCCGTAAATGCGGCAGCGATGTGCGAAGCCCGGCGCATAGGCGTGATAGCAAACCGGGTTGTACGGCTGATCGTTCTGCCATTCCGCAACAGCACGGCGGGCCTCGCGGGACAGGTTAAGCAGCGCGATCTTTAGGGTAGCAGCGTCCGGCGGCGCGAAATCACGATCATGCCGGTACGAGCCAACAGGTGGATACTTCGGGAAGTGGTCCACCTGCTCCACGGCCATCGCCTCCGTGGGGGCGGGGGTGGTGGGAACGGTCATGCGAGTACCTGGACAGCGATAGCCGCCTTGATGTCGCGGTAGTTCATTTCGCCGAAGCGGAAGCCGCTGCGGACCTTGGCGCGACCACCCGGCAGTGTCTCGTACACGGTCCACGTCCGACCGTTCGGGTTGGTCCACGAGGTGCCGATGGTGATGCCAGACTTGTTCACGCTCTTGCCTCCGAAAGACATATGCCGTAATTAGAGCATATGGCTTTCCCGTCAAGCGAAAAGCATATGCCGAATATATCGACAGCAGCGGGCGCGCCCGCTACGCCGCGCCGCGTGGGTCGGAAGATGGAGTATCCGGAGAAGCGGGAGGCCGCGTTTGCGTCCGGCACGCTGGCGCGCGTCCAGGCCGTCCTGCGCGACGGAGAGACGCAGGTGGCATTTTTCCGTGCTGCCATCGAGCGCGAGCTACAGCGCCGCGAGGGAGCGTAGGTCATCACCCCTCTCCCGACTGTGCGCGGGCGCGGGCTCGGGTGTTCCAAGCTGCCTGTGTCAGCTCGATGTAGCCGTGGTTGTTGACACACGATGCCATCGGCACCCGCCCTTGCCGCAACCAGGTGATCGGCATCCGGCCACAGAAAGGGCACGCCAGCAGACCGCCCTCTTCCACGGGGGCGGCGGTCACTCTCCCGACTCCCAATAGCTGTAGTCGCTTTCTGCACACTCTTCCGGGGAAAGGCCGAAATCGTCCTCGTAGTAGCTGGGTGCGGTCTCGAGGGCGTAGGGTTCAACCGGCTCGCCCTCGCCATCGGTAGGCCCGGCAAGCTCAAGCAAGCGGGCCACGAACCGCTCGCAGAACTGCTCCCGCGTCAGCTCCCCCACCTCCCCGGCGCGCGCGTTGGCTTGGGCGGTCACGAGAGGCGTCCTTCCGCCTTGGCGATGGCGGCCTTGCCGACCTCATAGGCCTTGCGGGCTTCGGCTATCATGTTCTGATCGCCTTCCACCTTCCGGTTGCTCGCGGCGTCGGGCGAGAGGAAGTAGAACCACAGGAACTCGACAGCGTTGTGCAGCGCGCTATGCTCGTCCGGTGCGGCGGAGATCAGGCGGGCGTTAGCCTCAATCTCGCCGGTGGACCGATGGGATGAGGCGACTCGCGCAACCGCTAGATAGCGATCGCCGCCTTCGCGGATGAACCACCCCGCCTCGGGCTCGTAGTCGAAACCGGACGAACGCCACGGCCCCGGCGTATGCGCCACGCGCACCTCGTCACCCACGCGGTCCGCCCGCGCGTCGTTATTGTCCATGGTCGGGGGCTCCTGAGAATTGCGAACGAGCAAACGGGTGTTGCTCAATATATACGCGGCGATTGTACCGCCGGTTATGTTCCTGCTGGCAGATGCGGCACTTGCGGCTTCCACGCGTGACGCAGAGATTGCTGCCGGCTAGCTCATGGCCGCGCTTGCAGTGCGTCTTACTGGCGTTAACCGCCGTCCAACTGGCGCTGTTCTCAAGCGCGTTAGTCTTCTGGCTTACCTGCCGAAGGTGAGCAGGGTTGACGCATCGCCTGTTCCGGCAGGTATGGTCAATGACCAAGCCCTGCGCCAGCACGCCGCCATGCACCACGAAGCTGATACGGTGGGCGAGGGCATTGCTGCCGGTGGGCGTCGTCGTGCGACCGTAACCGTTTGGCGAGATGAACCCGGTCCACTCCCAGCATTCATCTGCGCCCGCTCGGTTGACCTTGCGCCAGAAACGCTCCTCAACCGAGCCGTTCTTCCGCTCTTGCTTGACGTAGCTGGCAGTCAGCCAGGAGGCCGACGTTGACGCGACCATTTACCCATTCTCCCGGTGGAGGAGGTAGGTGCGGAGGGCCTTGCCGACTGGCGTAAGCTCGCAGACGTAGCCGTACAGGCGTCGGACGATCCTGAGGGCGTCAAAGCCATAAGTCGCCACGTTCCAGCGACCCTCGACCAACGCTAGGCGCTGCTCAGGGCTAAGTTTTGCCGCCAGCGCCTCGATCTCCGCGTCAGGGAGCAGATCGGTGGGGGCTGGCCGAACCCAACTGTCGCACTGACCCGGCCGAGCATCTATGCGGTCTATATGACCGTCCTTGATGTGGCCGCAGTCAGCGCACGGCACGGCGCCATCCGCCACCCCCCGTCCCTCAACGGGTGAGACGATAGGGGATGTCACAGGGAGGGGTCCCGTGCTGGCGGGGTGGGAAGGGGATGCCAGTAGGCGGCGCAGGTTTCGTGCTCCGCCTCCCCTATGTCCATTTCCCATGAGGGCGCTGACCACGATGGGGCGAACCACCAACCGAGCAACACCAGTTCATCCCGCGGCGCTGTCTCAATCGGCTGCCAGCCCATGTCCCGCTGAGCAGCGAAGCTCTCCAGCGCCGCACGGATTTCCTGAGCACCCTCCGGGCTGAACTTGATCGGGATGTTGCGGAACGCCTCGTTGAGGAAAGCGGCGAACGCTTCGTCGGTTACGACCTTCACTCCGCCCTTCCCTTCGAGAGAGCGGCGCGGGCGGCGATCCCAGCAGCCGTGTTGTTGCCAGCCGCTATCCGCTCCAACACCTCCCGCAACCCCGCTTCCCTCTCCTGCGATGCCGCAAGGGCCGCCTGCGATGCCGTGGCCGCGTGCGCGATCAGGTTGAGGGCAATGTGCGAAGGGACGCTGACTTGATGCCCGTCGCGAAGCGCTGTTGCATCCCAATCGCGGTCCGCCTTCCGCAGCTCTGCCACCAGCCCGGCGCGCGCATCTTCCCACGCCGGGCTGCCGGGATCGACCAACAGTCCGCGCAGCCGCTCTACCTCCGCCTGCGCTTCCTCTAGGCGGAGGAGGAGGGGTTCGAGCGCGTTGACGGCGGCGACGATCAGGGCAGCGTTGGCCTTGTCTGCGTCGCTGCAACGCTGCCAGTAAGGCGTGCCGGTAGTATCGGCGATAGTGCGGCCGGGGGCATGTATGCTAGTCACGCTATCGCCAAGACGCGTCTGCCATTCGCCCGGCGTCGCATTCGCCAGCAGCCCCCTCAGAGCAGCTACATTCACGGTGTCGGTCATGCGGCACTCCGAAGATCAGGGTGGGGCTCCGACCAGCGCACGCCGTGCTGCCCACCGTAGGCGTAGATCGCCTCGATAAGGTCGGAGAACTCGGCTTTGCGGAGCCGGGAGGACTTGAAGCCGAGCGGCACGACACCTTGACCGTCCAGCGTCGGCTCGAAGCTGCACTTAAAGCCCGCCTCGTGCATGAACAGGGCCTTCCACGCCTCGGTGGACAGCACCCGGCCGCACGGCTTGGCGCGGGCCACGTCGGACAGCATCGCGTGCATCTTGGCGTTTTGATCCAGCGTGCGGGCGGCTTCAGCGATGTTCACCACCGCCCCGGCCGGCGCCGCGTCGATCAGACGCTTCGCGAGGTGCCGCTGCACGTCGCCTGCGAGGATGACGGTTTGACCCTTAGCCATGAGCCGCCTCCATCATTTGAGACTGTCGCCAGAGCGCGTTTGCTACCTCCAGCAGGTCAATGCCGTAGGTGGCCGTGAACCCCGCGTGGCCCAGCGCCTCGACACTCTCGTGCGGGCCGAACTGGATCATGTGGTGACGCGGGCAGAGCGGCGCTGTCCGGCTATGGACGCGCGCGAGCCGCTGGTGGCCGTCGCTGGTGACGTGGTGGATCGTAGGCTCCGAGCCGCAAACGAGGCAGCCCATGGCCGCTAGCCGGCCCAAGTGGCGGCGCTCGACGGCCGTGGTCGCCTTGCGACGAGAGGGGCGCATGGGCTTGCTGCGGGTGAGCGTGGCGGTGCGGGCGAGCATCAGGCCGCCTCCCGGTCTTGGGTCAGGCGGTTAGTGAGGTTCCTGCGCAACGCCTCGAACCGGGCCGCCGGCAACTCGCGTAACGAAGGCACGCTGTAGTGCCGGCAAATCGCCGCCGCGTCGCTACCCGTCTGACTGACAAGCGTCGTCAGTTCAGACCACTGGTGGCCATCTACCACGGCCGCATTGGCAGCCGCTGGGAGCGGAGAAGAGACGGCGGTTGGACGGCTACCGAGTGCGTCACGTAGCTTACGCTCGCCAGCGGTGGTCCACTTCTTCCAATGCTTTTTGCCGTTGCGCTCGTAGGTCTCGCATTCGGCCCACACGGCGTCTAGATCATAGAGGTAGCGCCCGACGCCCCACTTCACAGCCGCGCGCTTGAAAGCGTCGCTCAGGCCGCCCTTGGCTCCCTCAACGTCCGTATCGCCGGCCCCGTCCGCCTTGCTCACCCAAGCGTCGCCGATGCGTATTGCGATGGTGCCGATCACCCGACCCTTGGCCGTTTCAGCGTAGCTATCCGACCAGTTCTCGGGGCCGCACACCTCGTCCAAACGGCGCATCACGTCGCGAGCGTCGATGTACGCCAAGGCCATGGCGGAGTTGCCGGCCTGATTTAGTGTCTGTGCGCGCCAGCTAACGGCATCTGCCGGAAAAGGGGCGGCGAGGGCGGCAGCGTCGAAGCTCACTTGCGCCTCACGGTGAGAGAGGGAACAGGAGCCGTGCGGACCAGCCAGTTCGGCAGATCGTCGGCGTTCTCGTAGGCGGCGTTGATCGCGCGCTTGTCCGGCGTGCGCTTCACCACCTGGAACTGATCGGGCACCGCGTCGTCGGACACGATGGACAGCTTGGGCTTGCCGTCGCTGACGCTCAGAGTGGCTTCGGGAAGTTGGACCTTCGGCAGCCCGGTCGCGCGGATCACGGCGGCCATGCCGTTGCGAAGCTGCGCGATACGCCCCTCGCAACGATCCCGGCGAGCCTTGCGGGCGTCCATCTGCTCAGTCAGCGCTGCCTTGTCGCCTTCCTCGCGCTCAACAGCGTTCAGGAGCCGGCGCAGCACCTCGTGAGCGTCGGTCTCGCCTTCCAGCATATCGGCCAACAAGCGGTCGTCGTCAGCTTCGTCAGCGAGCGTGAGGCGCACGGCCTCAATCTGTGCCAGGGTGAGGTCAAGCAGCATCGGCCACCTCCCGTGCCTGAACGATGATCGCGCGGACGCGCCGTCGATAGAACGACAGGTCGCTGTGGCGAACGCGCCAGTAGTGGCGGACCATGGTGGCAAGGGGCGCCATGCCGTAGCCGGTGCCGACCTGAACGGATGCGAGTGCGGTCATGCCAGCGCCTCGCGCAGCCAAGCCACGGCGGGCACCACCAGCTCCATCGCCACCGCGTAGAGGATCACCCCCATGCAAAGGGCGCTGGCAAGGAAGACCAGCCCGACAGTGAGCAACTTGAAAGCGTGCGTGTCGGTGAAGTCGCGGCGGTCGCTAGCAAGAGGCGCTGATGCTCGATGCCACCCACTGTCCGTCACCGAGCCGTGCTTGATGCCGCTGGCAGTGACGTGCTGCGGCTGGGCAGGGGTGACGCGGTGCGTGTTGGTGCGGATCAGGGGCGCGCTCACAGCCCGCGCCCCATGAAGGCGCCCAGACGCTCGATGCGCTGGCCGATGTGGGCGATGGCGGCGTTCAGTTCGCGCTCGCGCTGCAAGTCGTCCTTGGCGCGGCAAATCTCGTCGTCGGCGCGGCGCAGCAACTCCGTGAACCGATCCTCGGCGCGGCGCTGATAGCCGTCCGTCTGCTCATCGCACGACGGGCAGTAGCAGCGGGCGAAGCTGCGCTCGGTGTCGCACCCGTAGCAGAAGAAGGGCTCGCTCGCGTCGTCCACGCTGCGCTGCCACTGACGAGCGCGCGTACCCTGGGGGATCGGATCGGGCTGGATGGGGGTGAAGGCGTTCATGCCGCCGCCTCGCCGAACTGCAGATCAGTGTTCGCGCCGACGACCTTCTCGATACATAACAGAGAATAGGCCGCAGCAGTTTCACGAACTCGAACGGCGCTTGCTCGATGCCGAGGATGGTAGAACACCTCAGGCTTGAGCCCGTCCTTAGCCATATGGCCGAGGACGCCATCCTTTACAGCGGCCCGAAGGTCGGCTCGTACTCTGGCAGGCACCTTACCATTGATGGTCCGAGTGCCGGAGGAGAGTATCTGGGCTACGTTCGGCCCGTAGGCGTCGCTGTAGCCATTCGCGCTGACTTCTCGTGCCATCGGTGCCTCCTGCCCTGGGGTAGGGCGATGGAGGCAAGCTAGGCGTGTGTGCCTACATGGTCAAGCGCTATTTAGGCGCGCGTGCCTATATTTTTGGGAACGCCGCTTTCGCGCAGTTATGGAACCGGCGATGAAAAGCGGTGGTGGTGAGCGTTTCGCGGACGCCACGCAGATAGTCCGCTTCCGTATCGGTGACCTCTCCCTGCTTCACGCCCTGCTGATATGCAGTACCGCGCTGCAACTTGCATTCCAGCATAGATGCGTTGACAGCCTCACTCACCGGTCCATCGAGCGGGGCGTACCTAGTTAAGAAGTACATTTCGCACTGGGCCGCATTGTCTGATAGCTGAGCGGCTGTAGTTGCGTTTGCAAAGATTACGCCGCTGCTGAAAGTCGGGCAAGCTGGATCATCCGGCCTATCGCATCCGCTTAGTAGGCAAGCCGCTACTACGACAGCAATTCGGACCACGGCATCACCCTATCAACGCGCACAACCTCCTCCATATCGACGCGGAAGATAATTGCGGGCGTGTATTGTTCCAACTCAATATATGTGGAAGTACGACGCACCAACCGCTTGACCAGTACGGCCCTCGCCGCTTCCCCATCGTCCTGGTCATCGTGCGGCCGGAGGTACACTACTACGTCCTCGCCGTTACGAAGGCGGCCGTTCGGATCGATAACAATGGTTTCGCCGTCCATGTGTCGCGGCTCCATTGATGATCCCGACACGATCAGGCCGTAGGCTGTAGGCTTGTCATTGAGCAGTACCGGTCGCTTAACATACTCTACCACCTCTGCTTTGTTCAGCGTCACTTGCTCGATTGCCTCGCCGTCCACCCGGCGGGCGGCACCGAGCGCAGTCCCGTAGATCGGGAGATTGCCTTGTGGCGATTGTAGCGAGGCGCCTTCGAACTTGAACGGTGCGCCGTTCGCGGCCGGCATCGTCGCGAACCCCGGAAAGGTCGGGAAGCGCTCTCGCAGGGCGGCAAGGGTAGTGCGCGACATACGGCCCTTAGCGGTCCCGGCTGCGTAGCGGTTGAGCGTCGTGTTCGGCTTCCCAATCTCGCGGGATGCCTGGTTCACGTTCAGACCAGTCCAGGCCAGTAGCTCGCGGACCAGCTTCACATCGTCGTTAGGTGTTGTCACCCGCCGAAACATGGCAGGCGTGCCTATTTTTGTCGCTAAGCAAGTCTGCCCTTGCATCTAGGCGCGCGTGCCTACATAATGCCTAGGTATGGACCAGGGTGACCCGATCGACCTGCTATTCGCTCGCGCGAGGCAGCACAACGTTTCGATGGCCGCGATTTGTCGCGCCGCTGAAATCGATCCGACGACGCCGAGCCGGTGGAAGCGGAAGAAGAATGGAGCCACGGTTGATCGCGTCGTCCGACTGAACGCCGCTTTGGACGCGATCTTGTCAGCCGCGCCGGAAGTCCTCTCGCGAAGCATCGCCGCATGACGCGCCCGGTCACTGATCCCCGCGTCGTCGCGGCCCTGCGCGCTCACGGCCACCGGACGGTGGCAGAAACAGATGCGGCGCGATCATCCGTCGCATGACGTGGCACACCCCCCTCCGCGCGTCCGCCGTCGCCCAGCACGATGCCTGCCGGCAAGTCATCGACCGCGTTGGCCTGCTCTCGCGACCGGCGCGCCCATTCCTCACACCAGAACGCGATCAGCAGACCGCGGGCGTAGCGCAGCCTCAGGGCTTTCGGCGCCGTCCGCCAGTCGGGTTGGTCGATCATCACGGGAGCGTCACTAGGTGACTACTGCACCGCAGTTCCACGGCCGCAACATTACGTATTCCGCGTCAAAGGCGGTCGAGGTGATCGGCGACAGCCTCTCGACCATCAAGCGGGAGGACGGCGCCACCTGGGCGGACATAGGCCGCGAGCTGGGCAAGAGCGACGACCGGGCCGCCTCCTACGGCGCCGGGCTAGCGGATATGCCCGTGAGCGCCTTCCTGCGCGGCCTCAAACGGTGGAACGGCCGGCTCGGCAACGCCGTGTTCGCCTACATCGGCTTCCGTCTGGAACCGATATTCCACGAGGAATGCTCCGATCCGGATAAGCTGACCCGTGTGCTGCGGCTAGCGCATCTCATCAGCGCGGCGCTCGGCGACGACCGCACCCCCGGCGTCATTGACGACGACGAGTTGGACGCGATCCAGGATCGAGACTTGGACGAGGCGGAGCGGTCTATCCAGGCGATCCGCGCGCGCAAATGCCGCCGCATTCAGCAGCTTCGCGAGGTGGGCGCGTGAGCGGTGCCACGCACCAGCGTCGCGGCACACCAACGCTGCTGGCCGATCAGCTAGTCGCTTGGAAGCTGTTTCGCGCAGGTGAGTCCGTCGATGAGACGGCGCGTCGTCTAGGCCGGTATCCCGCCGAAGCTCGCGCTATCCTCTGGGGTCGCCCATGATTCTCGCCGGCCGCGCCATGCCCGACAGCGTGGGCGAGGTCATCATTGAGGTGGCCCGCAAGCACGGGCTTCCGGCCGCGCAGGTGTTGGGTGACAGCCGACGCCGTCCGTATTTCGTCGCTCGCCGGGAGGCTATGATCGAGCTGGACGGGCGCGGCTTCAGTTCGCCGATGATCGGCAATTGGTTCGGCCGCAATCACACCACGGTCCTCGCGGCGCTGCGACGCACGCGGCGAGCCCTGCCCAATTGGGAGGCGCCTTGGCGCCGGGAGCAATCCGGAATGATGATCGAACTACCGTGGCCCCCGGCATCGCTGTCGGGGCACGCCAAAGGCGCGTCCATGTACCACCACGCGGCGGTCACGAAGCGTCATCGGGAACTGGCCGCCAAGGCCACACAGGCTAGTGGCGCGAAGATCACCTGGGACGGTGATGTGCGGGCCGTGGTGACCTTCTACCCGCCCGACAGGCGCGGCGACCGGGTCAACTATCCCAATCGCATGAAGCCGGCTTGGGACGGCATCGCGGACGCGCTGGGCATCAACGACCGCCGGTTCCTACCGGTGTTCCAGTTCGCGGAGCCGGTTGAGCATCCGCGCATCGTCGTCGTCATTGATGGGCCGGTGCGCGGGTGATGCCCAACCCCGGCCATTGTCCAGACTTTGCCCGTGGCAAGCGCGTCCGCGTCGTCCTGGCGAACGGCCAGCGTTATGGCGACCACCCCGTCAACGCGGTCGTACCCGCTGGCTGGGCCGCTGACGGCTCCAACGGCTGTCGTTGGAGCCGTAGCGGGCATCCTTTCGACATAGCCGAGTACGAGGTGATCGCGTGAGTATGGACTGGTTCCGCACGCATCACGGCGCTCCCACCGATCCCAAGTGGCTGTTGGTCGCCAAGCGCGCCAACGTCAGACCCATCCACGTCATCGGCGTGTGGTGGGCCCTTCTCGACTACGCCTCCCAACACCCCGATCGTGGAACCATCGACGGGTTCGATGCTGAAACGTTCGCGCTGTTCGCTGGGCTGGACGAGGAGCATGTGTCACGCATTGTCACAACGCTGCGTGACAAGTCACTCATTGTCGGAAATCGCATCGCCCAATGGGAGAAGCGACAGCCGAAACGTGAGGACGGTGGCGCTGCTGAGCGGCAGCGGCGGCACCGGGCAAATAAGCCTAAAACCGGCGGAAATCCGCCAAATGGCGGTGGCGGCGACACCCCTGACAGCACCGGCAATGCCGAACGTCACGCAATGTCACGCGATGTCACGCCAGATAAGAGAAGAGTAGATAAGAAAGAAGGTTCCGTAGCTAACGCTACGGGCACTGTCGTGCCGCATCCCGCAGCAGATTTCTGCAAAGCGATCTTTGACAGCGGCGTGGCTCTCCTCGTGAACGCCGGGTGCAAGGCTGCGCCTGCCCGCTCGTTCCTTGGACGCCTCCGCGCCGACCTCAAGGACGACCCGGCTATGCTCACGATCCTGAAAGCCGCCGAAATTGAGCAACCTAGCGACCCGAAAGCATGGCTGACGGCCGCAGTGGAGACACGCAATGGAACGAGAACACGACGATCCAACTCCGGAGAGTCCGCGACAGGGCTTGGCCGTACAGGGGACGCGCTCGCTGACTTTGTCCGAGAGACGACGGACCCCCACGCCGGCAGAGTTCGCGATGGAGATTGGCCCGCTCCTGACGCTCACCGCGCCCTCGGGTATGGCGGCTGAGGAACGAAAGCTGTGGCTACATGCAGCCTTCGCAGCGTTAAGCGACCTGGAGCTTGGGCAGCTTCGCGACGGGGCGCAGGCGGCGATGCGACAGGTGGATCACCCGTCGCGCATCGTGCCCGCTATCCGCAAGTCGTTGGAGGGGCGGTACAAGCCGTACCCGATCACGATCGCATGACCAGCGAGCGCAACGGCGACGGGCTGTGGGCGGTGGTGCGGTGAGCGCCGTTACCCGAGAGACGACGGTGCAGTTGCACGGGGCCGCCGATCAGGTCGTGGAGACCTTCGACAACTGGGAGGGCATGGGGCTGCTGCGCGTCCGCTTCGGCGCCCATGACGGCACTGGCAAGATTGCGTGGTCGGAGGGCGATCATGTCGTGGATCGCGAGATGGCGCGTGCGCTCGCCAGTGTTCTACTCGCCTATGCAGACAGCGAGGTTGAGGCATGACCGAGGATCACGACCCCGGCCTAGTGGAAGCTGTGGCGAATGCTTTGGAGGAGGTCATGCTTAGGTGGGGCATTGATTGGAGCTTTGCCGAGCTAGACATGGCCCGCGCCGCCATCACCACCATCCGTCAGTACGACACAGAGAAGGGGAGGGGATGATGGATCACCCGAAGCAGCGTCCCGGCCAGTCGCTCGCCGATCATCAGGCGGAGGTCGCAGCATGGTTGGGCTATAGCGATGCCGACGCCATGAACGCTGAGCATGATCGCTGGCACCTGATGCTGGCGCGATGGTTGGGGATACGCTCGCAGTCGCTTCGGGAGGCAGATGGTGAAACGCTGAGCGACACCGAACAGCGGCTTGCCTGGATGGAAGAGAACGCCGTGCTGGCCGTGCAGCGGTTGCATCGTCACGCGGTATGCAGGGTGAATTAGATGGGACGGCCCGTCCTTCCCGCGCCCGATGGCTTTGAGGAGGTGTTCGTGCGTCTCGGGTGGGAGGCGAAGGAAGCGCTCGGAATGCGGACGCCCCGGTTTCGCCGGCTGGTAGACGAACAGGGCGAGGCATTGAAGTTGCGGCGGCGAAACTACGTGCTGGGCAATCGTCGTAATCGCGGAGTTACGTCCCTAAAACTCGCGTGATCCGTGGTGTAGATGGTTTGGCGCTATGGCACGCGCTAATCGACAGACTGCCGGTGAAGAGACGGGCAAGGCGCGTTCGCTTGCCAACCTGACGGGGGGGTCTCGTAAGGGCATTCCCAACAAGACGACGACGCAGCTCAAGGAAGCTATTCTAGCAGCGGCTGAGAAGGCTGGCGGTGAAGATGGGCTGATTGGCTACCTCGTTACGCAGGCTGAGCAGAACCCACAGTCGTTCCTTTCGCTGCTCGGCAAGGTGCTGCCGCTTCAAGTCGCCGGGGACGCTGCGAACCCAGTTGTTGTTCTCAATCGCGTCGAGATCGTGCCGCTCACGTGACGGTGCAGGTCGCCCTACCGCCGAAGCTCATTCCCGTGTTCGCGGGTGAAGCCCGCGTGCGCGGCGCCTGGGGCGGTCGGGGATCGGGCAAGACGCGCAGCTTCGCCATGATGGCGGCAATACGCGGGGCGGCTTGGGCGCAGGAAGGGCGGAGCGGCGTGATCCTCTGCGGTCGTCAGTACATGAACTCGCTGGCGGAAAGCTCGCTGGAGGAGATCAAAGCCGCGATCCGGTCCGAGGCATGGTTGTCCTCGCTGTACGAGATTGGCGAGCGGTTCGTCCGCACGCGTGATGGGCGGGTGTCGTTTCTCTTCGCTGGGCTGGACCGCAGCCTCGACAGCATCAAGTCCACCGCCCGCATTCTGCTGGCCTGGGTGGACGAGGCGGAGGCGGTGACCGAGGCTGCCTGGCAGGTGCTGATACCGACAATCCGCGAGGAAGGATCGGAACTGTGGGTGACGTGGAACCCGAAGCGCAAGGGCTCCGACACTGATAAGCGCTTTCGTGGCGAGCAAGCCGACGACGTGAAGATCATCCAGATGAACTGGCGTGACAATCCCCGCTTTCCGCTGGTTCTGGAGCGCGAACGGCGAGAGGACGCGGCGAAGCGGCCCGACGACTACGATCACGTTTGGGAGGGTGCGTACGCCACTGTCAGCACGGGCGCTTACTACGCCAAGCAGCTTACGGCGGCTCGGGCGGAAAGTCGCATCGGCATCGTAGCGCCCGACCCCTTACTGACGCTCCGCGCCGTCTGGGATATTGGCGGCACTGGTGCGAAGGCGGATGCGACTGCCATCTGGATCGTGCAGCACGTCGGCGCGGAGTTGCGTTTCCTCGACTACTACGAGGCGGTAGGCCAGCCGCTCGCCACACACGTCGGTTGGCTGCGGGATCACGGCTACGCGAAAGCGCTGTGCATCCTGCCCCACGATGGGGCGCAGCACGACAAGATCGCGCAGACGACCTACCAAGGCGCGCTCCGTGATGCGGGTTTCACCGTAGAGGTCATTCCGAACCAGGGAGCCGGCGCAGCGATGCAGCGCGTCGAGACAGCGCGCCGGCTGTTCCCGCAGATGCGGTTCGACGCTGACCGCTGCTCTGCCGGCATCGACGCACTCGGCTGGTATCACGAGCGGCGCGACGACAAGCGCGACGTTGGGCTTGGTGCTTCGCACGACTGGTCCAGTCATGGTGCCGACGCCTTCGGTCTAGCGGCCGTAGCCTACGAGCGCGTGCGGGCTGCTGCTGAGCGGGGGCAGGGCTTCACCGCGCCGGTGCCGCGCCAAGTCGGGGGGTTCAGGCGGTGAACAAGTTGGTTTTATCTAGGCATCGGGAGGCGATGCAGCGACTTCGCGTTCTCAACGCGCGACTAGAGGTAGAGGGGCCTCATCGTTTTCTGTGCGAAGAGATAGAGCAAGCCCGACTAGACTGTGACGAAGCCTTTGCAGCATTCATTGAATGCGTGTGCGAATGGCTGATCTCGTGAAGCTGCACCGCGAAGCCATGGAGCGCTTCGACGCCATCTGGGCCGTCGATGCACCCGAGCGTGCCCGTGCCTTGTTCGACCGGCGCTTCGCCACAATCCGCGGTGCACAGTGGGAAGGGCAGGGGGCGCCCGACGACGATGCGGAGGATGGAGCCGGCAGCGCGCGCATGGAGGTCCCGCGGTTCCTCAGGCCGCTACGCCGCGTGATCGGCGAGTACCGCGGTAGCAGGGTGACCGTGGACTTCCGGTCCACCAACGACGACGGCCGTGAGGCGAGCGACGACCTTGACGGTATGTACCGCGCGGACGAGGCGGACAGCCTTGGCGGTGGGCAGCTCGCGTACGACAACGCGTTCCAAGAAGGCATCAAGGGCGGCATGGGCGGGTGGCGCTACCGCTCGCGCTACGAGGACGACGAGGACGCGGACAATGAGCGCCAGCGCGTCGTCATCGAACCCATCTACGACGCCGACGCTTCGCTGTTCTTCGACCCGGCGGCCAAGGCACCCGACAAGTCGGATGCGCGCTACGCCTTCCTGACCTTCACCGTACCCCGCGCGCAGTTCGAGTCCGACTATCCCGAAGCGGATGCGGCGACGTTCGGCGATAAGCTGCCGTGGCAGTTCGACTGGGTGCGGCCGGACGATGTGACGCTCGCCGAGTACTACGTCATTGAGGACCGCTCGCGGGACCGGGTGACGCTCACGCTCAAGGCGCTGGACGGCATCGAGGCGGACAATCTGCCCGAGCCTCGCCGATATTGGCAGTCCGAATTGGACGAGGAAGAGGACGGCAAGTCGCTGCTGTCCCGCCTGCGCGATGAGGGCTGGAAGATCACTGCTCGGCGCAAGGTCAAGCGTCAGCGCGTGCGTAAGTACCTCCTGTCCGGCGCGGAAGTGCTTGAGGATAGCGGGGAAATACCAGGGGACTGCATTCCGCTGGTGCCCTACTACGCCGAGCGGTCGTACATCGACGGCGTGGAGCGCATCAGCGGTATGGTGCGCCCGGTGATCGACGCCGTGCGGATACACAACCTCGTCGTGTCGAAGCTGGCCGATGCGGCGAACGGCCCCGCCAGGCGTATCCCGGTGTTCGCGCCGGAGCAGATGGATGCGCGTATCGCGCAGGACTGGGCGGCCTATACACGCGACAATCCCGCTTTTCTGTTCGCCAAGCCTATCCGGAACGAACAGGATGGGTCCGTCATCCTCGGGCCGCAGCCGGGCACGTGGATCGAGCCTGAGCAGGTGGCGCCGACCGTAGGCGCGCTGTTCGCCGCCATGGGGCAGACGGTTGATGACCTGATGGGTGTTAACGCGGCGGCAGAGTCTGTCCCCGCGAATACGTCGGCGGCTGCCATCCAGCTAGTGCACGACCGCGGCGACGTGAACGACTTCCTATGGTCGGATAATTTCGGCATCGCCATGCAGCGGGGCGGTCGCATTTGGCTCGGCATGGCGCGCGAGCTGTACGGCGAGGCCGGGCGGCGGATGCCGGTGGTGGACAAGGCGGGCAAGCGATCCACTACGACACTGGCGCAGGCGCGATCCGACAAGGGCGGTGAGTACCGCATTAATGACCTGTCCGCCGGCCGGTGGGACGTGGTGGCCGATGTTGGTCCGGCAACGCGCACTCGACGGGACGCGGTGGTCAAGGCACAGATTGCGATGGCGCAGGCGTGCCAAGCGTCGGGCGACGCGGAGGGTGCCTTGGCGTGTCTCGGCATCGCCATGCTCAACACCGAGGGCGAGGGACTAGAGGCCGCGCAGGCGTGGTGGCACAAGCGGGGGGTCGCGGCTGGTTGGGCCGAGCCGACCGAGGAAGAAAAGGCGGAGCAGGCCAACGCCGAACCCCAGCCTGACCCGAACATGGTGCTAGCGCAGGCGCAGGTGATTGCGGCGCAGGCGGAGGTGACCAAGGCTGAGACGGGCCGCATTGAAGCGGAGACGCGCAAGATCACGGCGCAGGCGACGGCACAGAAGGCATTGGCTGATGCGGCTGCCGCGCTGGCTGGAATTGATCGCGCTGATCGAGCGCAAATCCTCGCTGAGGTGCGAGCCGAAACGGATAGCGACCGGGCCGACGAGGATCAGGCGCTCGATATGGCGCGCGCCACGATGGACATTGAACGGCACGAGGGAGGTGGCGTTGAGCGTATCTGATTTGGCGGCACGCCGATGGTCCGAGCGCGAGAGTCCGAATGACCACCAACCAGTTGCGGCGTTGCAAGCTGTGCTTCGAGACATTGAGGCCGGTAAGTTATCGCCGCGTCACATCGTCATCGTAGCGGAGTATGAGGAAGATGGCGGTTCTCGCACCGTCTACTTCCAGGCGGGCCGCGAAACTGTCTGCGGTCAGATGGGACTACTGACCCGCGCGGTGCAGATGATGGGGGAGTGCGAATAATGGCGACCCAGCTTGAGGCTCCGGCCGATGACGAACTGCTGAACGGGCAGGATGAAGGCGATGAGCAAGACCTGAACGTCAATGACGATGCGGTCGCTAGCGAGGCAGGTGAAAGCGACGGTGAGCCCACCGAGCAGGACACGATCGGCTGGGGCGACGAGGCTGTCACCGGTGTGGACGAGCCCGAGGCCGTCCGCAACCTGCGTGAGTCCATCAAGGTGCACAAGCGCGAGAAGGCCGCGCTGGAGGCCGAGAACAAGCGCCTGCGCGGTGAGGAAGCGCAAGAGCAGGCGGAACCCGATCCGGAGGATTACTGGGACAATCCCGAGGGCTTCAAAACTGCCATGCGCGCCCACGTCGAGCGGGAGCGGCAGCGCGACGAACAGCAGCAGGCGCAGCAGCGCCAGGCCGAGCGGCAGCAGCGGCGCTGGGAAGAGCAGCGCGGCGCCATGGATCGCGGGTACGAAGCTCTGACTTTCACTGGCAAGGACGCGGCGCGCACGACG
>Ga0325401_1000183_pt1 | contig 40542 bp, 20 predicted proteins | sample PopdelMetagenome_FD_205666 | JGI IMG/M metagenome (GOLD analysis project Ga0325401, IMG submission 205666) | Populus deltoides microbial communities from Bellville, Georgia, United States - Xylem-PdKOR-R2 | ecosystem: Host-associated > Plants > Phyllosphere > Stem > Wood/Secondary xylem | place...
GCAACACGTCTTCAAAACGAAGAACTGGGAAGTTATTGGGATAGTCACGGGCTGAAGTGGGGGCAGTGGTGCCTTTCTCCAAGAACTTGGTGAAGATACTGCGGGTCGAAGTATACGTGGTAGTGCCGCTCGTGACGGTGTAACCCGAATCGAGGGTGGCAACTCTGCGTTTGTCGACTAGCGGCCAATTCCTGCCGAGCAAGTTCGGATTAAGGTTGGCATCTGGGCCGAAAGGCTGAAACGGTGACCACACTGTGCCGGGGAACTGAAACGCCTGATCGGAAGGTACTTGGCTGCCAATACCACCGGTACCGGAGATGTACTGAATTTCGAAGATGTTGTACCGGTTGTCGTTGGCGGTCAAAAACAAATCTTTGTAGACAGTTGCCATGGTAGGCACACCGGCCTTGCCTTCTTGCGCAATCACGTCGGCAAACTGTTGCTTAGCTAGAGCTAGCTTATCAGCTTGCTTAAGGGGGTAGCCGTACATGGTTAGGTACACCTTGCCGAGTAGCGCTTTCGCCGCCCACTTGGTGGCACGGCCTTTTTCGGCGGTGTACGTATCAGGCAGATTTTCAGCGGCAAACTTTAGATCTTCCACGATAAAGCTATACACATCGGCAATAGGGGCGCGTGGAATTTGCTTGGCTTCGTTGGCTAGCAGTACTTTGTTTACAAGCGGTACATCGCCCCAGAAGCGAACCAGATCAAAGTAGGCCATGGCCCGCAGGAAGCGAGCCTCTCCTCTAAACTGTGGTACCCGCTGAAACGAGAACGGCTCGATTCGCTCCAGGAGGACATTGGCGCGATACACAATTTCGTAGAGGTCCGTCCACGTGCTTTGCATTTGGCCCGTTTGGGAGGTAGCCGAAAAGCTGTTTATATCGCCGTAGTCACGCTGTACGTTCAGGGCCGTATTCACGACTACGTTGTCGGAGCGCATTTCCGACATGTTCCAGTAAGAGTTGCTAGGTAAGGACAAGCAGCCGTTGTAGATGGCCGCCACGCCTTGGTTCACGTCCGACTCGTCCTTGTAGAAGTCTTCGACGCTGTTGCGGGCTTCTGGGCTGATGTCAAGCTGGTCTTCGCAGGAGGCAAAGAGCAATCCGCCTAGGCCCAGCAACGCAGCGCACGTAATATGTTTGAGCAGCTTCATGAGTGCTTTCTGTTACAATAAATGAAATAGGATTACAGCGTCAGGTTGAAACCTAGCGTGTAGGTGCGCGCCTGCGGATACCCACCGTAGTCGCCGCCGTCGTTGTTAGCCGCCTCTGGCGTGAAGCCGCCCGAGTACTTGTGCCAGATGTAGGCATTCTCCACAGCGATGTAGAAGCGCGCCCGATCGTAGAAGCTCAACTTGGGCAGGTTGTACCCTAGCGTAATGTTCTTAATGCGGATATAATCGGAGCTGTACAGCCAGCGCGTGTCGTAGTAAGCGCCCGTAGTAGCGTTAATGCTTGGCGTCATGCCGTCGCCAGTTTGTGCCTCCGACTTCCAACGGTTCTCCCACTTTGCTAGCTTGTTGTACAAATAGCCCATGCCTGGCCGGTCGATGGAGCGGCCGATCATAGAGTAGATTTGCCCACCCTGCTGCGCATTCACGAGCATCGAAAGGTCAAAGTTCTTGTAGGTAACGGTGTTGGTGATACCAAAGATGAACTTGGGCTGTGGGTTGCCCACGATGGTACGGTCATTCAAGTCAATCACGCCGTCGCCATTCACATCGCGGTACCGCGAGTCGCCGGGCCGGTTGTTTGTCATGTGTGGGCTGTTGGCAATTTCCTCCTGGTTTTTGTACACGCCGATAGCATCGTAGAGCAAGAAGGAATTGATCGGCTGGCCTACCTGAATGATCTGCGTCAAACGGTCATATCCTGTTGCAATGGGGGTGCCTTCGGCCGTCAGTTTCAGTACCTTGTTACGGTTGTACGAAACGTTGAAGGAAGTGCTCCAGCCCACGGCGCCTACTAGGTTTTGCGAGTTCAAACCTAGCTCAATGCCTTTGTTGTTCACAGAGCCAATGTTCTGGTAGCTATTCACGAAGCCCGTCAGCGCTGACTGGGGCGCCTGGAGGAGCAGACGGTCGGTGCGCCGGTTGTACGCGTCGGCCGTAATCTGGAGACGGTTGTTGAGGATGGCTACGTCGAAGCCCACGTTGAAGCTGCCCGTTTGCTCCCAACTTAGATCAGGGTTGCCATAGTTGCCTGGGGCGAAGCCGTTCACAGATGTGCCTGTACCATTGGTGGCGCCAAACGAGTAGTTGTAGGTGCCGAGCAACGAATACTGGGTGTTGTCCGGAATGCGGTTGTTGCCCGTCACGCCATAGCTAGCGCGTACCTTCAGGTCGCTCATAAAGGTGATGCCCTTCATGAATGACTCTTCCGAAACGCGCCACCCGATAGAAGCTGCCGGGAATAAACCCCACTTCGAGTTCACGCCAAACTTCGATGAGCCGTCGCGGCGCAAGCTAGCTGCAATCAGGTATTTCTCCTTGTAGTTGTACTGTACCCGACTGAAGTAGGAAATGATTGCCGTTTTGTAGGGGACTGTTACGTTGGAAGAAGCAACTGAATTAGCGCTGTTAAACAGCGGGCTCCAGTCGTTCGGCAGCCTAGTTGCTTCCTGGAAACTATCGTCGCGCTTGGTCGTTTCGTAGGAGTAACCAACAATAGCATCAATGTTGTGCACACCGATTTGGCGATTGTAGTTCAATACGCCTTGCCCTAGGTAACGGGTGCCATATTGCTGCGTACGACGCGAGCGGCTTGATACACCTTCTGCCACACCTTGCCAATCGCGCGTAGCGTTAGTGGGGTAGAACTGGTTGTCCAGCATGTAGTTGTTGTCCATTGCTCCTAAGAGCTGCAACTGGAAGCCTTTGTACAGGTCCACGTTCAACCCCATGTTGGCATTTAAGCGCGTGCGGGTCGTTTTGACGGTGGTGCGCTCCATCACGGCTACCGGGCTGATGTAGCGGCCCGACCAGCCGTAGGCCGGATAAGGGTCAGCGCCTACGTATACACCTGCGTTTTTAGGTCCTACCGGTGGCATTTGTACCGCATTCATAGCCTGCGCGTCTTTGCCATCAACCCGGTTAAGATTCGACCATTCCGTAGAGGGAGCTAGGGTCATGGTCAGCTTCACGCCCTTGCGAATCTTGGCGTCGAAGTTGGCGCGCAACGTGGCGCGCTGTAGCGCAGTACCTACCGCAATGCCCTCTTGGTTGAGGTAAGAGCCGTTGACGTTGTAGTTGAAGTCGTCGGTACCACCCGAAACCCCTAGCTGGTACTGTTGCATGATGGCCTTGCGGAAGAAGGCATCCTGCCAATCGGTGTACGCTAAGCTGTCGGTGCCATACGCCCACTTGGGGTCGTACATGTAAGTGGTGTTGGGTCGATTTATTGTTACAATGTCCTTGGCTGTCGAAAGCTCCGCCGCCCGGTATTCCATTGGGTCATTAGCAGTGTAAGGCTTGTTGACAGCCGTTGTCTTGCCGCGGTTGACCCAGGCCTCATCAATACCTTCTTTACGCTGCTGAATCCATTGCTCAGGCGACATCATGTCGATGCGGCGCTCCAGGCTCTGCACCCCGGTGAAGCCGGAGAACTGCAACTTAGGCTTGCCTTTTTTGCCACGCTTGGTCGTTACGAGCACGACGCCGTTGGAGCCGCGGGAGCCGTAAATGGCCGCCGAAGCCGCATCTTTTAGCACGTCGATCTTCTCTACGTCGGTGGGGTTGATGCCACGTAGGTTGTCTACTGGCACCCCATCTACCACGTATAGCGGCTCGTTGGAAGCATTGATGGAGCCCGTGCCGCGTACCCGAATCTGCAGCTCCGCGCCGGGTTCACCGGTGGTGGTCTGCACCGTCACGCCGGGCATTTGGCCGGCTAGGGCGTTTTCGATGCGGTTGATGGGGCGTTCCTCAATTTCTTTGGCCGTCACGCCCGCTACGGCGCCGGTTACGTTGGCCGCTTTCTGGGTGCCGTAGCCTACTACCACTACCTCCTCCAGCGCCTTGGTGTCGGTGCCGAGCGTGACGGAAATTTCAGATTTGCCGTTGATAGGCACTTCCCGTGTAATGTAGCCTACGAAGGAAAAAACCAGTGTGCCTTGTTGGTTGGGCACATCAAGCTTGAAGCTGCCATCTGGGGCAGTGCCAGTGCCAACAGTAGTACCTTTCAGCACCACTGTTACGCCGGGTAAAGCTTCTTTGGTATCCGCAGAAGTCACCTTACCCGTGACTGCCTGCGCCAACACCGTCTGCATTGATACCAACAGGGGGGCTGTCAGCACTAACGCACGGGTTAGTTTGGGGAAGAGTTGTTCCATAATATACTAGTTGAGGTGTGGGACATACTATTTAAGCGGAGGCTACAACCTCGTCTGCTGCAAACGTTTGCGAGTAGGCCTCCTAAAAAGCTAGGTCAAGTGTAGGCTGCAACAACAGCAAACAAAAGAGCGCATGCTTTAGGGATTAGCTAGTGAAGGAAGAATTAAGTTTTTAATTGAATTTTAACGAAGATAAATTGGAGGCAGAGCCAAGCCATCCCGCACTCTCCTGCCTGCTAATGATATGTCATAGCAGAGTACATTTTTTAGAAGCTAATAAAATGAAAAGGCTGAGCCACTACCAGTGACTCAGCCTCTTGCAAAGATTTTAGGATCCTAACTATTTGCTAGTAACCAGGGTTTTGCTCAGCTTGGCGCTCCTCATTAGTGAGCGGCTTACCATTGCGGAAAATCCGCTCCAAGTGCGTCTGTGGAATAGGACGCAGGCGGTGGAACTCTTGAATATTCGCCGCATCGGGGTTGAAGGTACGAGCGCGCAAGATGAGCGTTTCGGTGCGGGCTAGGTCTTCCCAGCGGTGCAGCTCACCGAGTAGCTCCCGGGTTCTTTCATTCAGGATGAAGTGGATGAAGCGCTGAGCGGTCGTGGTAACACCGGCGGGGTACATTTCGCGGGCAGAGTTATTCTCGAAGTCCGATTGCTTAGCTTCAATGGCCGCGAAAGAACTAGATACGTCGCCGCGGGTACCACCCTCAATGCGCCAGTTAACTGAAGGCCTAGCTTCACCGGCTTTGTAGGCGGCCCGGCGACGCACTACGTTAACGTATTCCAGCGCCTTGGCGTAGTTCTGCTTCCGGCCGTACGCTTCCGCCGCAATTAGGTACGTTTCGGCATAGCGGGCCAGGAGACCATCTTTCGTGCCTGACTCTTCGTTGGCGTTTTGACGGAAAGGATCAATGTACTTCACCAAGTGCGGGTACTTGCTGCGCAGGGCAGCATCGGCGCTAGTAGGGCTATAGGCCTGCCTCACGACGCCAGCAGCATCCCGGTAGTAACGGGCATAAATCCGGTAACGGGTGCGGTCGATCTGCGCCTGCGTGATGGCCGTTTGGGGTGTATTCACGATGACGTAGAAGGCCGTGTCACCTACGGCAAAACGGGGCTGGTTAACTAGCGCTGGGGTCGGTGCGTTAGCGGCCGTCCACTTAGGAATGGTAGCAGCGTTGTTCGAAATCCACGCCGTTTTCATCATCTTATAAAAGCGCGAATCGTTGCGACGGTCGAAGATGTCCATGGCGTAATTGGTGGGCATCAGGCGGCGGAAGGGGCGGCCGCCGAGCAGGTCGCGGGTCATGCCGGGCTCAGTATCGTACTGAGGCGTGAAGTAGGAGTGAACCCGGTTGCCGAAGCGACCAGCCAGCGCAATAACGTTATTGAACTGCGCGGAGAAAATGACTTCCCGGCTGGTTTGCGCCGCAGTGCTATTCGTGTAGCTCGAAATGTCAAACAAACGAGCGTAATCCGTTTCCAGCGCGTAGCGCCCGCCAGTAATGACCTGATCGGCAAAGTAAGCGGCACTGTCGATGTCAGTCGGCTTCTGGCCGCGCTGCTCCGATACGGCGCTGCCCCGCGTCAGGTAGGCTTTGGCTAGGTAGTGTTGCGCCGCACCCTGCGTAGCCCGGCCAAATTCGGTGTTAGTAGGAGCTAGGTTGGTAGCAGCATACCGCAAGTCAGCCAGAATAACGTTGTACACATCGGGCACGGTGGCCCGGGTGTATTCTAGCTGCACCCCTTCCGTAGGTTGGAGCACCAGCGGAATAGCGCCATACTGCTGCACCAGCTGGAAGTAGTAGTAGCCACGCAGGAAGCGCAATTCGGCAATGCGTTGCCGCTTTTGTTCCTCAGTGCGTAAGCTAGAGGTACCCTGAATAGCCGGAATCCGAGCTAGACCAATGTTGCAGCGGTTAATGCCGTCGTAGTCGGCCGTCCAGACGCCGTCCACGAAACCGTCGGTGGCGTTGAGGCGCGGGTCATAGGTATTCCACCAGAGGGCGTTGAACTGGTCGCCGTTGGTGTACTCATCCGCACCAAAGTTGAACATGCCGTAGGAATGCTCCAGGGCAAACTTGTAGCGGGTCTGCTCGTAGCTCGACCGCACGAGGTCTTCCAGCCCCTGCTCCGTGTTGAAGTAGTCGTTGGTAAGCGTGCCTACCAGCTCTTCCTTTAGGTAATCTTTGCACGAGCTGACCCCTAGGCCTAACGTAGTCGCCGCGGTAGCCAGCAAGATTTTATAATTGATTTTCATGTCGTTGAATCAGAGAAAGGAAGACTAAAACCCTACGCGAAGCCCAAATACCAAGCTGCGGGTAGCTAGGTTGCGGGCCTGTGCTAGCTCGCCGCTGTTGCTGCCGATGTCGGACGCCTCAGGGTCCAGGCCATTGTAGTTCGTGAAGAGGAAGGGGTTCACGGCGTTGACGTACACGCTAAGCAGGTTGCCGCTGAACTTCGACGTAATAGCCTTCGGGAAAGTGTAGGTCAGGGAGATATTGCGAATGCGGGCGAAGCTGCCGCTCTGGAAAGGCGTGCCTTCGCTGTTCTTGGCCGTATCCTGGGTGCGGTCAGGGCGGGGGTTGTCATTGGTGGGGTTAGCAGGTGTCCAGTAGTTGACGTCCCAGCCTGGGTAGCGACCACCTAGGCCCGGACGGTAGCCCGTGGCCAGATACTGACCCACGCGAGCGTAGAGTAAGAAGCTTAGCTCTAGGCCTTTGTACGAAAACGTGTTGTTAATGCTACCCGACCACTTCGGACGGTTCGAACCTAGAATTACGTAGTCGTTGGCGTTGATCAGACCGTCGCCGTTCGAGTCGACTACTTTGAGTTCGCCGGGCTTGGCACTCACTTTCGCGGCGGCATCAGCCTCGTCTAACTGCCAGATGCCAGCGTAGCGGTAGCTGTAGTACACGCCCAGGGGCTGACCAATAAACCAACGGTTACCAATGTCGTCTTGCGCGCCGGAAGCTAGCTTCACAAACTCTTCCTTGTTCTTGGTGAAGATCAAGTCGGTACCCCAACGGAAGTTCTTGGTTTCGATGTTCGTCGTCGACACGGAAGCCTCAATACCGGTGTTGCGCGTAGCCCCGATGTTTTGCAGGATGTTGGCAAAGCCGCCAGCCGTGGGCAGTGCGCGGGGCAGGAGCAGGTCAGTCGTGTTAGCGCGGTAGAGTTCTACCGAACCCGTGATGCGGTTGCGCAGGAAACCAAAGTCGATACCGATGTTGGTAGTAGCTGTACGCTCCCACTTCAAGTCGGGGTTCGGGATGCCACCTAGGGTACCGGGCAACGTGCCGGGCGTGGGCGAATAGCCGTAAGCGGGCGTTTCGTTCCACACGTAGTTGGCTTGTTGCAAAGAGCCGCCCGAGGTATAGGGGTCGACCGAAGCCTGACCTACCTGGCCGTAACCACCCCGGATTTTAAGCTCCGTAATAGCCGTCACGTCTTTCAGGAACGATTCTTCCTGAATTTTCCAAGCGGCAGCTACGGCCGGGAAGAAAGCGTATTTGTTGCCAGCAGCTAATACCGACGAACCGTCGCTCCGGCCGGTCAACGTAACAACGTACCGGTCGCGGAAACTATAGTTGATACGACCCATGAACGACATCAGGCGACGCTGAGAGAAGTCGGTTCCGAACGCTTGCACGGCTGCGTTGCGGGTGGTACCTAGGTTGTACCACTTCTGGCTGTCGTAGGGAAGGTTGTTGGCGCTGAGCGACGAGCTTTCCGTGCGGTCTTGCTGGGAGCTTTGCAGAACCGTGACCCCTAGGCTGTGGTCGTTGCCGAACTGCTTATCGTAGAACAACAGGTTTTCCACCACGTAGGTGAAGTTCTGGTTCTGACCATATTGAGCGAAAGAAGTAGCCCCCGAGCCGCCGCCCCGCGCCACCGCCCGCGCCGATTGGAAAACACCGTTCCGGTTCTGGCGGAAGTCGGGGCCGACGTTGATGCGGTAGCGAAGGCCTTTCGCAATGTTTACTTCGCCATATAGACTGGTGAAGATACGGTTGAAGCGACGCTCGTTGAAGGCATTTTCTGGCTCGCGCAAGGGGTTAAAGATCAATGGATCGGCACCGGGGTTCTCGATGAAAACGCCGTCGGGCGTGTAGGGCGTAGCGTACGGAATCTGTCCAACGGCTCGGCCGTAAACGTCCGGCCCGTAGTTCTGAATACCTAAGCTAGCATTGGCCGAAGCACCAATAGAAACGATCTTGTTGAACTTGTAGTCGATGGTGAAGCGGGCATTATAGCGCGAGAAGTCTTGCCCCCGCTGAATGCCCTGCTGCTTCAAATAGCCTACCGACATAGAAGCCCGTAGTTTTTCGGTGCCGCCGCTGGCGCTAAGCTGATGGCTCTGCGTTACGGCCGTGCGCAGAGCTAGGTCCTGCCAGTCGGTATTGCGCACTTTCGAGGCGTCATAAATTGGAATTTGCGTGACGTTGGCGCCATAGCGGGCCCGTTCCTCGTCGGTGGTCGGGCGAGTAGCCACTACGCGGTTGGCCCGGTCCGTCCATTCATAGCCGTCGGCAATGCCTTCCCAGGCGTTGGGGTCGGCGCCAAACAGGGCGTAGTCACGGGCCGGATCGGCGTAGAGCGTGGCGTAGCTGCCCGCCGTGCGGTACGATTCGCGCTGTACTTCCAAGAACTCGCCGCCGTTGAACAGGTCCAATTTGCGGTTTGCCTGGTCCAGACTCACGTAGGAGTTGTAGTTGATGGAAAACTTACCTTCCTGACCTCGCTTGGTGGTGACGAGAATAACGCCGTTAGCACCTCGCGAGCCGTAGATAGCCGTGGCCGAAGCATCCTTCAACACTTCCACCGATTGAATATCCTGGGGGTTGAAGTCGTTGAGGCCTGTGCCGGGCGCCAGCGGAATACCATCTACTACGTAAAGGGGCTCGTTGGAAGCGCGCACCGAGCGGTTACCCCGGATACGAATGGCGGGTACCTCGCCCGGCCGAAAGTTGCCGCCCGCTACGTCGACGCCCGCGGCCCGGCCTTGCAAAGCTTGCGTCAAGTTCTGGGTAGTTACCTGCTGAATCTGCCCTTCTGACACCGACGATAAAGCGCCGGTTACGTCGCTCTTTTTCTGGCTGCCGTAACCGACTACCACTACCTCGTCCAGGGACTTGCTTCCCTGGCCCAGCGTGACCGTTAGGTTGGATTGACCGCTGAGTTGAAGTTCTTTGGTCGCGTAGCCAATGAAGGAAAAGACTAGTGTGCCGACGTCGCTAGGCAAACTCAACGAAAAGTTACCGTTGGTGTCGGTGGCTGTGCCTACGGTAGTATTCTTCAACACAACAGTAACCCCCGGTAGCGGTTCATTCGTCTCTAGAGTCAATACTTTGCCGGTAACGGTGCGTTGGGCGTGAGCCGTTTGAGCTAGACAGATAAGGCCCAGCAGCAAAGCCCACCAGAAATGCGCTTTAGGTATATGATTTCTCATAAAATGGATTGGGTGTGGAACATGATTAATGCAAACGATTGCACATTACTGGAATAGTAAAGTGACAGTGGGAAACTCGTAAGAAAAGGGAGGGGGGTAGGGTGGGAGCGGGTACTCATCAAAATATCTACTAAATAAGATAGAATATCATCATTCGCCTTCCCGTACTCTCCTGCACGCGAAGGGCCTATTGCTTAGGTATATACGAAAACAGCCCGGCTAAGACCGAGCTGTTTTGCAAACGAGAGTGAAGTTTACAACAGTTAATCAGCATGAAAAACTCGCTCCAAGGTGGTCGAGACCGGCGAGTTATCGGGGTTGGTGTCCATAATATCGGCCATGTAGGCCCACCATTTTTTCATAATGGGCAAGCTAGGCAAGTCGTCAATGGTATGACCCGCTACGCGCTTCTGCACGGCGAACAGCGTACCACTGGCGCGGTCGAGGAAAATAGAGTAGTCGCGAATACCCGCCTCCGCTAGTGTTTGTGAGAGTTCGGGCCAGATTTCATCGTGGCGACGCTTGTATTCAGCTTCGAAGCCAGGCTTGAGCTTCATGGTGAAAGCTACTTCTTCCATAAGTAGGTGATAATGAACGCGCAAGTGCGCAGGTGGTGAGTTGAATTAAGACCATTGGAGTGGATCAGCTCCACGCTTGGCCACAAAGTAATACGAGCTATAAAATGCAGCTCCAGGTTGGTATGCTTTTGGAAACACCCAACGCAACGCTTAACCTAGCCTTATGAAGTTCACGTTGTTGCGCATTGCCTTAGTAGTGTACTTTTTTGTTTTGTCCTTTGTCGTGGGCAGAATCAGTGCGCATCTACAACGACCAACTCCATTGCGGAAACCCGCCGTCGTGCATGTGGCCGTTGCGCCGGTTAATAAGGCGTTAGCCTATTCGCACACGAGCTAGGTACTGCTCTGGGCTCAAAACCTACCGCTTGCCTTGCGTGGGGGTGCGCCACTGATCCGTGCGGAAGGGGGTAGCGGGTAGGCCAGCGGTGTTGTAGAGGTTCGGCTTTGGCACTTCCCGCCACGCAAAGCGCACGGCCAAAGGTTGCTTCACTTGGTTGCTCCACACCACCACCGACTTGCCTTCGATCTTGGCCTGAGCGGGCACGAACACGCTATCAACGCCGGCAATGGTGAACTGTCGGAGAGGGCCATCTTTGGCCAGTAAGCCACCGTCTACGTAGTCGAAGTTGAGACGAGCTTTGCCGTTTTCCACTTTCATGTCGTGGTAGATGGGGCCGGAGTAAGCTAGGTTTTTCTGGCCATATTCTTTAGCTAATGCCCACAGCGCCAAGCGGTGACCAACCACTTCCTTGTTGCGCGGGTGAATGTCAAGCGAGTCGCCGGCGTCGGTGATAACGGCCATGCCGGTGCGCGGTACGGTTTGCATGGTGAGCAATTGGGCTTCGCGCAGCTCGGGATTACCGGTGCGGTGCGGGGCAATCTGCACGAAGTAGAAGGGCAGGCTAGGGTGGTTCCACTCGGCGCGCCAGCTGGCAATCATGGCCGGGAACAGCTTGCGGTACTGATACGCGCGCTCCACATTGCTCTCGCCCTGGTACCAGATAACGCCCTTCAGCGTGTAAGGTATGAGCGGGTGAATCATGGCGTTGTAGAGCTTATAGGGCGACTTATTGCTAGTGGCGCCAATTAGCTCGCGCGGGGCGGTGAGTGTCGTTTTGGGGTCAGCAGCTTTTGCTTGTTTGTAGGCGTCTGACTGCGCTTTGTAGTCGGCCAGCTTCTGATCGTAGTTCTGCAAACCTAGCTCGTAGCGGGCCAAGATAGGCTGAAGCTCTGGGTCCTTTTCGAGCACGTCTTTGCGCGTCCACGACTCGGCTGGCGTGCCGCCCCAGGTGGAGTTGATGAGGCCGATAGGGTAGTGCGTTTTCTCAAACACTTCTTTGCCAAAGAAATACGCCACGGCCGAAAAGTTGCCGACCGTCTGCGGGCTACACACGGCCCAACTGCCTTGCACATCCTTCTGCGGGGTGTCGCCCACTTTGGTCTGCACCGTAAACATGCGGATGTTAGGGTAGTTGGCTTTCGGAATTACCTCGTCGGCGTTGATAATGCCGGTGTAAGAACCACTATTCGGGCGCTTGGTCACGGGGAAAACCATGTTCGACTGGCCCGAGCACAGCCACACCTCCCCGAGCAACACATCGTTGACGATCAGCTTGTTCTTGCCTTGGAACGTGAGCATGTAAGGGCCGCCCGCCTTGGTAGTTGGTACCCGCACCAGCCAGTTGCCTTGGGCGTCGGCGGTAACTTTCACGGGAGCCTTAGCCCAACTCGCCGTAACCGTCACGGCTTCGCTCGGGTCGGCCCAGCCCCACAGCGCCACTTCCGACTTCTGCTGAAGCACCATGTTGTCGGTGATGAGCGCCGGAAGCGTGATGTTGGCGAGGGCAGAATGAGTTAGCAGTAGAAAGCTGTAAGGAAGAAGTTTGAGGGGTTTCATATAATGGAATGTTCTTACAGGGAGCCTCATGTGCGCCTCACCCCTAGCCCCTCTCCGAAAAGGAGAGAGGAACTAGCCTTAACCTTCTAGACCTATCTTTTATTGAGTAGAATTCTAATACTAGAGCTAGTTCTCCCTCTCTTTTCTGAGAGGGGGCTAGGGGGTGAGGCGCACGAAGGCATTTTTACTGCACTTGTGCGCCGCTCGTGGCGGGCGTCAGGGTCACGGGGCCTAGCAAACCCGACTCACGCGGCGCCCACTTCTCGGCGGTGAAATTGCCGTCGGCGCCGCGGTTTTGGGGAAGGCGAGCCGACATGTTGATGTTGTAGAACTTCTTCCACTCCACGTGATTCTTGTCCATGTCGGCAATGCGGTTGGCCATGGCGTTCGACACGCTGACGGTAAGCGTGTTGGTAGCTTTAAGCTGATTCTTAGGGATGTACACCTGGTACACCGGCCCGATGAGCGTGCCTACCTCTTGGCCATTGACCTGCACCTTAGCGCTTTCGGCTACCTTACCTAGGTCCAGAATAAAGCCTTCATCGGAGCCGGTGGGCATGGGGAAGGAGGTGGTATAGGTGGCCGTGCCGGAGAACTTCTTCACCGCGTCGCCACTAAGGTTGGTCCAAGAACCTAGGTCTTTGGTTTGCACCTTGGAGGGTAGTTCGGGGCCGCCTTTCACGAAGTTGATATCCCAAGTGCCGCTGATCGGCTGAGCCGCGCCGGCCGATTTCAGGTAGGCGTACACGGGGCCGGTGACGGCGGCTGTGTTGGTTTCCAAGATGCACGACTCGCCGGGGGCTAGCTGCACGTACACCTCGGGTGTGTTGCCGGCATTGCGCAGGGCGGCCATACCTAGCTTTTCGGTCATGGGGTTGTAGAGCGCCACCGATTTGGCGGGCGTTTGCAGCTTCACCCAGCCCTCCACCGCCTTCTCACTGCGGTTGACGACGAAGTAAAAATGGCCTTTCTCGTGGGTGCGGCGCACGTATTGCAACCCTTGGTCGACCATCGTCTCGCGCTTCACGCCGGCCGCGGCAAGTAGCTGGTCTACGTCTTTGCCAACTAGAATCTTCCCCTTGCCGAGACTAGCCTGCTGCACGCCTTTGCTTCCGTCGGCGAATTTCAGCGGGGCCAACAGCTTCTTCAGCGTAGCGCGGCGGGCTTCCAGATTCCCTAGGCCCGGCACGTCGGTGGGAAGCTGGCCTTGTACCACAATGGTAGCGCCGTTCTGGGCTAAGTCCATTACCCGTTGCAACGTTGCGAGCGGGACCAAGCGCGCATCGGGCAGCAGGATGGTCTGATACGTTACGCCGCCGGTGTGTAAGTCGCGGCCGGCACCGGTTACGCGTTGGAGTTGCTTGTCGGAAATGAAGTCGAAGCCGTAACCCTTTTTCAGCAGGTCTTCACTGATGTCATCCACCGGCATGCCCTTGAAACCGTGGTCGATGCCGTCGTAATGCTGAAGTAATACCTTGCCGCTGGGGTTCGAAAACGAGTCGTACATGGGCAGGTACACTAGCACGTCGTTGTTGGGCTTGCCTTGCTGCAAGAAGGATTGGCAATGCGCTACGTAGGTGTTGAGCTTGCCGAAATCCGTCCAGAAGGTGTTATTAGGGTTGAAGTGCACCGCCGCGTAAAATAGCCAGCCCGGCCAAGGCGCCGACGCCGGCGAGTAGTTGGTGCCGTGGTAAAACGTGTGATTCACGCCGCCGAGCAGGTAGCGGTCCATCGACAGTTTCACGTCGCTGAGCTTGGAGAGAAAATGCTCGTTCTCCCAGGTCGCCGACTCCGACGAAGTCAACTTTTTGCCGGTCACGTTGGCCGCTGAGGAGGCAAACTTGATGCGCAGCAAATCGGTGCCTTCCGTCTCGGGAATATCGGTAACGGCGTACAGGTCAAGGATATTGGCCGGCGAGCCGTGGGCTTGGTTGCGGATAATAGCACCTTGAGTCTTAGCCCAGTCACTCCACACCTTGGTGTAGTTTTCGAGCAGCAGCTCCGAAATCGTTTCGCGGTAGTCGCAGAGCACGCGGTGGTTTTTGTCCTCGCTGTCCTTGCCGAACAAAGCCGGTAGGTGCTTGCGCAGATCGTAGCCGCGGCGCTTCTGAAACTCCGTGAACATGGCCGGGGTCCAGTTGGCTTCGCCTTGAGCGTCGTCTACCTCGTAGGAATCGTTGAAAAATGCCCGTAGCGCCTTGATGTCGTAGCCTTTGAAAGCTTCATCGAAGCGCTGCAAGTAGTGCTGGGTGGCCGTTTTGGAGAGGTGGTCGACTACGTCGCCCTCGCCGCCGGGGCCGGCCCGTTCTACTTGCTTGCCGTGCCACCCCTGGAATACCGCGTACAAGGTCCAGTTGCCAGCCGGGGCGGTCCAGTTCAGTTTGCCATTGGCGTCTACTTTGAGGGTCAGGTCCTGTGTCTCGCCTTTATCGGAGTAGGCCATCAGGGTTTGCAAGGGCAAAGGCTTCTCAAACCGCACTTGGTCCAAAGCTAGGGTCTGCAAGTCCTTGTTCTTCGTGACCGGGTCCGCCAGCGTTTTGATATCAACTTGGTGGTTGATGGCGCGGATAACGGGTTTCTGGATAAAGGCCACAGCATCTTTCAACTGCTCCCCACCCTTCACCGAATAGGTTTCGTAGGCCACGTACTTGCAGGCGTCCGTCGGCGTAACCCACGGCCCACCAAACGGCCAGCCCGACGCTTGGGCCATGTCCACGCCCATGTCCAACCGGCCGGCCTCCTTCAGGGTGTGGGTGAGCATGCCCATCCACTTCGGCGACAGAAAATCAATAAATTGATTTTCAGCGCCATGCACACCGTATATCGCCGTAATTTCTACACCACCTAGACCGGCCTTGTTGTATTGCTCCAGCAGGCTAGTCAGGTCTTTTTGATTCACGGCGCTGCCTTCCCACCACCAGCGCGTCCAGGGTTTATTTTGCTGGGTGATAGTCGGCCACTTTGGCGCCTGCGCCCAACTAGGCGTGTAGGTGGTGGCGAGGCCTAGGAGGATGGGTAGGAGTAGGGTAGACTTTTTCATGAATAGAAAGGTACTCGGGGAATGGCTAGCGCTAGGTTTAAAACTCCCCTCCTTTTTTCAAGGAGGGGTGCCCGCAGGGCGGGGTGGTTAAGGTCGTTGAACGATGCGAGAACGACAAACTAGCTCTAGTTCTATAGCTCTAGCTGAACCACCCCGCCCTGCGGGCACCCCTCCTTGAAAAAAGGAGGGGAGTTTTAATTTTAGCGCTAGCTTCTAATATTTTACTTCAACTTATAGAGCTCGGTGCCGGCTAGTAGGAAGCAACCTAGGCCGTAGTCTTGGAAGTCGGGCATGTGGTCGTAGCTCACGGGTTGGCCGTCTTTGGGCTCTTTGCCGGTGCCTTGCACGTAGCCAAGGGCGCCGTCGGGGTGCACGCACTCTTTGGCCATGGCGTTCCAGGCTTTCACCACGATCGGCTTATAGACATTCTTGTCCAAGAGGCCATTGTTCATGCCCCAGGTCATACCGTACACGAACAGTGCCGTGCCACTCAGCTCTTTGCCGCCGAAGTGGGTGGGGTCGACGAGGCTCACGTTCCAGTAGCCGTCTTCGCGCTGCAAGGGGGGCAGAGCCTTCATCATGGCCATGTACATCTGCTCGTACTCCTCGCGGTGCGGGGCGCCTTTCGGCAGAATTTCTAGGGTGCGCACCATGGCGGCTACCACCCAGCCGTTGCCGCGACTCCAGTAGCAATCGTCGCCGTTGGGCTCTTTGTAGGGCGGCACGAAATCTTTGTCGCGCCACCAGAGCTGGTCTTGCGGATTGTAGAGGCCGCTGCCGCCGTGCACCGTTTTCGAGTAGTTGTAGATCTGGTACATCTTCTCGAAGTACTTGTCGTCCTTGTACATCACCCCTAGCTTGGCATACACGGGCATGGCCATTTGTAAGGCATCAATCCACCACCAATCATCGATTTTGTCGCTGGCCACCATCAGGTCGATGCTGGCTTTGATGTCGTGGATGCGCTCGGGCTTGGGGTCGATCTGGTAGAGGTCAATGTAGGTTTGGCCGGCGCACTGGTCGTCGGCGTTGCGCGTCTGAATGCCTTTGCGCAGGCCCCACTTGTGCTTCTCACCCCACTCCACGGCGTAGTCGTAGTAGCGCTTCTGCTTGTCGGTTTTGTAGAGCGCCATGAGGCCTTCGTAGTACACGCCGCGGGTCCAAATATTGCTAGGACGGGCAATGTTCGTCACGATTTCCTTGCCTGGGTCCGGCCACATCTTCATGAAGTAGGCGTTGGTCTTGGTCATCGTTTTGAGGATGGCCTTGGGCTTGGGAAGTTGTTGGGCCTGCGTAGTAACGGCCCCGATGGCCAGGGCAAGTGCCAGGGCGCCGGTGCGAGCGGCTTGGCGGACAAGGAGAGAGCTACTCTTCATTATGGGACTTTGGTGGTGAGTGAAATAGTCGGTTAAGGATTGGTTTGCCCCAGCGCACCTAGGCTTGGGCGGGGTTTCTCGTACACTTCGGCCTCCACAATACCTAGGGTGCCGGCCGGACCGGGTTGGTCGGTGGCGGCTGTGGGGGTCTTGGGGGTGGCTTTCTGCTCGGCGAGTTCCGTGATGTTGTAGGCGTCTTGGTTACTGCCCGCGCCTACTAGCTCGATGCGCAGACGCTGGCCGGTTTGCGGGGCAAAGATGGCGGTGTAGTAGCCGAGGTTGCGTTCGGTGGTGCCCCGGAAGACTTCTTTATCATCGACCAAAATGCGAATAGGGTAGGTGCGCGAACGCCAGCCGCTAAGCTTCAATGCCACTTCGCTCACGGCGGCAGGGCGGGCTAGGTCGTACTGAATCCAGGTGCCTGGCTGCTTCTCACTGATCCACTCCGATAGCTCGTTGTCGTCGTAGCTGAGGGCGGCGTTGGCTTGGTTCGAACTGGCCGTTACTTGCTTGATGGGCACCGCCGTGCGCGAGGCTTGGAAGGCAGGCGTGTTTGGCGTGGGGCCGCGCTTCAAGCTGGGAGCTAGGTCGGTGCCGGGTAGTTGCAGGGCTAAGCCATCGGTGACGGTTACCGGCTTAGAAGTTAGGCTCACCGAAGCTGCTTTCAACCCTTCCGACGCCGCTTGCAAATTGATCTTACCGGCTTGGGTGGTGGTGCGAATGAGCACCCGGTTCACGCCACCTTCCACGGGTAGGTTTTGGGCTAGAATGTAGTTGTCAGGACCTTGGGCTAGGCCGCCGCGCCAAGTGGCATTGCCTTTTAGGGTGAAGTTGATCATGTTCAGGGCGGTGGGGCAGCGCAGGCCGTTGGCGTCTACTACTTCCACTTGCACCAAGGCTAGGTCGGCGCCGTTGGCTTGCAGGCCGTTGGGGCTCATCATTGGGGTTAGGCGTAAGGCAACGGGCGCACCAGCGGTTTGGTGTGCGGTCTCGCTTACTTTCTTGCCGCCCGCATCGTAGCTCACCGCTTTCAGGGTGCCGGGCTGCCACGCTACGTTCTTGAAGGTGAACAAGAACCGGTGGCTTTGCTCGCCCTGCCCCAGCGACTTGCCATTCAGAAACAGCTCCGCCTTCTCGCCATTCGACACCACAGTCACGTCCTTTTTCACGCCTTCCTTGTAGTTCCAGTGGCCGATGATGTGGGTGCGCGGCTTCTCGGTGTCGACCCAACCATCCCACATGACTTGGTGGGCAAAAAAGCCGTCCTTCGGAATGCGCATGGCGTCGGCTTCGCCGCTGCGACGGTAGTTCTCGCCGCCGCGGTAGTGGGTGTTGGAGTCGGTGAAGACGATGTTCACGCCGCCCGAGCTAACGCGCTTGCCGGTGCCGGGACGCTCGTGCCAGTAGTCGTACCATCGCATCACGTCCTCGCGGGCGTGGGTATCTTGGTTGCGGTTGTACTCGGCGGCGCTGGCCCCTTTGTATAGCGGACCATCACCTTCCTTGTGGTAGGGCGGCGAGAGTTCGTCCCAATATTTGCGTAGGCCTTCGTCGCGGGAGTATTCCATGGCCCACATCGGGTGCTTCGCGCTCTTATTGATATAGAGCATCTCGCCGCCGTACTCGGCCAGTTTGCTGTCCAGCATTTCTCGGGAGCCGATAGCGCGGCCTCCGTTTGGGTCGTATTGGTCGCGAATGGCCTTCATCTCGGCCATGTGCTCTTCGCTGATGCTCTCGTTGCCGCACTCGTAGAACACGATGCTCGGGTTGTTGCGGTTGTAGATGATGGCATCGCGCATGAGCTCGGTGCGCTGGCCCCAACGGCGACCAGTCACGTCCTTTTCGGCATCCCCGGCGGGCATAGCTTGGAGCAAACCCACCCGGTCGCAGCTTTCAATGTCTTGCTTCCAGGGTGTGATATGCATCCAGCGCACGAGGTTGCCGTTGCTTTCCACCATCAGGCCGTTGCTGTAGTCGGAAAGCCACGCGGGCACCGACAGGCCCACGGCGGGCCACTCGTTGCTGGTGCGTTGGGCGTAGCCGTGCATTTGCATCACCCGGTCGTTGAGCTTCACCATGCCGTTGCCGAACTCTGTTTTGCGGAAACCGGTGCGCGTTTTCACCACGTCCACGAGCTTGCCGTCCACTTTCAAGGTGGTGTACACGGTGTACAAGTAGCCGTAGCCCCAACTCCAAAAGTTCAGCCCCTCAACCGGGCCGCTAGCGCTGACGATTTTGGTTTCACCCGGCTGCAACGTGATTTTGCCGCCGCTCAGCTTCTTGATTTCTTTGCCAGCTAGGTCTTCCAGCGTGGCTTCGTACTCGAAGGTGCGCGCCTTAGGGTACTCGTTCTTCACCTGCGCCTCGGCCGTGACGGTCGCCTTGCGGCCGGCCACGTCGAAGTTCTTGGCGTAAATGTACACGCCCGTGGTACCTAAGTTAGAGTAGAGCGGCAGGGTTTGGTACAACGGCTCCGTGACGTGCAGAAACACGTTCTTGGAGAGCCCGCCGTAGTTGGCGTTGAAGTTTCGGTCGCTCCACTGGTACTTCTGGTCAGTGGCTTTCTCCTTATAATCCCAGTCGTTGTTGGTGCGCACGGCCAGCACGTTTTCTTGGGGCGCGGGCTTCAGCAGCTTCGTCACGTCGAACCCGAAAGCCATGGCGCCGTTTTCGTGGCGGCCAATAAACTCGCCGTTCAGATAAAACTCCCCAACCTGCCGCACGCCTTCAAACTCCAGGAACACCTTCTTGCCCGCGTCTGCTTTCGGCAGGCGGAAGTGCTTGCGGTACCAGGCAATGCCCGTTGAAAGGTCTTTGATGTCCTTCTTAAAGGCTTCGTCTTCGTTCCAGGCCCACGGCAGCGTCACGGGTTTCCACTTCGCGTCATCGAAGCTAGGTGCCTCGGCGCCCGTAGCATCGCCCACGTACACCCGCCAACCGGGGTTGAAGTTGTACTTCACCCGCGGATTGGTGGGCGCCGCAGCCATCGTGGAGGGCGCTGCGCTCCACAAAAGCAACGTGCTGAGCAGGATAGTGAAAGTAGTATGACGCATTAGGAAGCTAGCTTTGCTGAAAATAGGCTGGGGCCAACTTACTGACCGGCTTTGCCCACGCTGCCTTTCAGGCTCGCCGGGGCTAGCTCCACGGCGTACACTTCCTCTTCGCCCTCGAAGTTGGCGCGGAAGATCAGCCACTTGCCATCGGGCGAGAAGTGAATGTTGGGTTCTAGCTTGTAGCCGTGGGCCTTCATGTTCACTAGCTTCTCAGAGCGGAACTTGTCGCCTTCAGGGTGGAAGAGGTAGATCCACTGGCCGTTTGGGGCTTTGGCCACCTGGCCCGGGTCGCCACCGTCGCCGGCGAAAAGCTTCTGGTCGGCGGAAGTGGTGAAGTGGATCGACCACTCGTCGCGGGTCATTTGGTACTTCTTCTCCTGGCCGGTTTGCAGGTTGGTGCCGGTCAGGTAGAACGTGGCGCCGCGGGGAAGTTGGTTGTCAAACCAGATGGTTTTACCGTCGGGACTGAAGAACTCGTGGCCGGCAATTTCCATGTCCATCGTGCGCTTGTGCACGAGCTTCACGGCCTTGGTTTTGGTGTTGATGGTCCAGATGCGGTCGACTTTGTGCCAGGGGCCTTCGTGGCAGAACATCAGCAGGTTCGGGTCGGTGGGCGAGTACTGTACGTGGTTGAGCCAGGCGCTATCAGTGAACAGCTTGTTGAGCTGCGCTGTCTTCACGTTCACGCTAAAGAGCGTGCGCGGCAGCTTGGCCTCGTAGATGCGCGTGAAGTAGTCGTGCTTCTCGGGGTACTTTTTCGAAATCTCCTTCTCCGCGTCCGTCGACCAGGCGCCACCTAGCTCGGTTTCGTCGGCATTGAGGGTGGTGATGCTCGCTTTAAAATCTTTCGGAAACACGAAGACCCGACGCGTCTTCTTGGTGTCGATGTTGGTGGCGTAAACCGTATCCTGGGTCTGGTAAAACACCTGCCGGCTCTTGGGCGCCACGATTTCGCCGCTCACTTGCGCATATGCCCGCGTCAGCGGCTGCGCTTGGTAGGTTTTGAGGTTCAGCGTGTATAGCTGCTTGCCGGCTGGACTGGTGTGGTAAAATACCATCAGGTCGCCCTCGCTGCCGCGCTGCTTGATGAAGGGGTTGTTGTGGAAGTAGAAGCTCGCGTTGCCGCCGTCGAGGCGCGTAAGGCGCACTACTTTGTGGCCCGTGTCCTGGTCAATCCACTCGGTGGGCATTGGCTTCTTGGAACCGGTTTCAAGCTTGGCTTGAGCCTGCGCCCCTGCGCTAACAAGCGCCAAGCCGAGTAGGAGTTGGTAAGAAAGATTGTTCATAGCGGGTGGGTTTGGGTTGAGGGGAAAGGGCTAGTTGGCGGGTAAGCTGAGCTTCTGAGCTTCCTGCACGTCGATGTACTTGGTCAGGTCGCGCAAGGCAATGACCTTGTAGTGGTTATCGTGCAGGTACTTCAGGTATTCTTCGAAGAGCGCCGGGGGTGTCGTGACCCAATCGTGCGCGTAATCAGGCACGCCGTGGATGGTAAGTACCATGATCTTCCCACCTTTTGCTTGCTGCAAGGCATCCATGATTTGCTGCTTGTTGCCGGCCTTGGTAGTGAAGCTAGGTATCAGATACGGGTGGTCCACCTTGGGGTCGTAGGGCCGGTCGCCGCCGGTGCGCGCAAACTGGTAGCCTTTTTCCTTTAGCACCTGAAAGGCAATGGGGTGGGTGTCGTAGGCGGGATAAGCGAAGTTGACGGGGCGCGGAATGCCGTAGGTTTTGCAGCGTCCTTCTAGCGAATCTAGCTCCGCCGTAAGCTGTTCCTTGGTTAGCTTATTTACGTGCTTGTGCGTGAGCGTGTGGCTCGCCACCTCGAAGCCGCTGCGGTCAAGCTGCTGCATTTGCTGCCAGCTCATGTACTTGGTTTTATCGGCGAAGTCGGGCGGAAACTCGCACACGAAGAAGGTGCCGCCGAAGCCGTACTTTTTGAGTAGCGGCGCCACGTAGGTGGCGTGGGTCACGGGGCCGTCGTCGAAGGTGAGTACCACGAGCTTATCGGGTATGGGGCGGCGCACTACCTGGGCAGCAGCACCGACAACACCTAGCCACGAAAAGACCAGAAAGAGTACTCGTTTCATGCGGTGGGAAAGCCGAAAAGGCATCGACATGGGGTGAGAAGTACTTCAAGAACGCAGCTAAAGGGGGGTTAACACTCCTGTACTGTTCGGGTCATGGTCAGCCGTCAAACCGGCCTTTGCGTACAGAAAAGCTAGCTTTGGCGCCCAGCCATCAACTCTCCTATGCAACTTTTCGTGTATTCCGCCTTCAGCGAAGCAAGCCAGCGTCGCTTGCAGCAAGCGTTGCCGGCCGACGTGACCATTACCTTCCGCTCCAACCTGCCCGAAGCGCAGCAACGCCCCTTGTTCGAGCAAGCCGATATGCTCTTGGGCAATCCGCCCGCGACTTGGTTTAGTGAGGCAGCACCCGCCTTGCAGTTCTGGCAAATCGATTCGGCTGGCTTCGAGCGCTATTCCCAGCTGCACCTAAAAGCAGCGGTGGCCAACCTCGGTGACTTTTTTGCGTGGCCTTGCGCCGAAACTATCGTGGCGGGCATTCTGGCGTGGTACCGGCACATTCCGGAGCTAGCCGTGTTGCAGGCCCAAAAGCAGTGGGTAGGCTCCCCCGTGCGCCTCAAGCTAGGGTTGCTGCGCGGTAAGCGCGTGGTCATTCTCGGGGCTGGCGCTATTGGGCAAGCAGTAGCCCAGCAGCTCTCCGGCTTCAACTGTGAAGTGCAGTTTTTGGCGCGCACTAATCCTCAAGCACAATTGCATTCGGTAGCAGATCTGAAAGCCGCCCTGCCGCAAACAGACCTAGTTGTGAACTGCCTGCCCGGCAGCGCTGACAAATTTTTCTCCGCTGAACTGATCGACGCCATGGCGCCCGGCAGCTTGTACGCCAGCGTAGGACGCGGCAACACCACCGACGAGCCCGCACTACTGGCCGCCCTGCAAGCCGATAAGCTAGGGGGCGCCGTGCTGGATGTAACGGCTCAAGAGCCTCTGCCCATCGACAACCCGTTGTGGCGCTTGCCGCAAGTGCTACTCACCCAACATACCGCCGGCGGCCAGCCCGGCGAAGAAGACGGCCGCATTGACCATTTTCTCGCTAACCTGCGCCGCTTTCAACAAGGTGAGCCGCTGGAAAATCCTGTTGATCTGTCGAAAGGCTATTGAACTGTCATTCCGAACATTCTGCGCATCAAGCAGAGATGAGGAATCTGAGGTAACCTATCTAGGTGATAACCCAGATTCCTCACTCTGTTCGGAATGACAGGTACTATGCTACTCGCGGCTCAGAATTATAATTGGCTGCTCCTTATAGGTAGTGCGCGCAAACTCTTGGTAGCCAAACTTCTGCGCCACGTGCAAGGAGGGTGTATTGGCTGGGTCGATGATGCAAACGGTACGTTTCTGCGCAAAGTGCTGGTCGCCCCAGGCAAGGGCCGCCCGCACTGCCTCGGTCGCGTAGCCTAGGCCGTGCACGCGCGGCGCCAGCACCCACCCGATTTCGGGAATGCCTTTGATAGAAGGCGTTAAGTCGCGGTTGTAGTCGGAAAAGCCTATGTTGCCGATAAAGCGTCCGGTGCTTTTCTCTTCCACGGCCCAGTAACCGTACCCCATCAGAACCCAGTGCCCCACTAGGCCCATCAGGCGCCGCCACACATCCTCCTCCGATTGCGGCTTGCCACCCAAGAAGCGGTAGAAGTCAGGTTCCGTCCACATGGCGGCAAACTCGGACAAATCAGCAAGTTGGTAGCCGCGTAACAGCAGGCGCTCGGTTTCGAGCACGGGTACTTGAATGGCGTACGAATGAGCGGAAGGCAAAGGGCTTGGCATGGCGCCAAGATAAAGAACCTCGCCGAAGAAAACCTAGGTGCTTCCTGTTGCCAGTAAGCTGCTGAGTATTAAGCTAGGTCAGGTAAAGTTTTGAATACGAGCAAGCTAGCTTTGTGCTTAAGGTAATAGCCTAACCAAGAGGGTAATAGCGACCATGATTAGCAGCAGTACGCGCAGCGTATAATCCGAGCCCCGATGCCCGTCTTGTCTGTAAAGAAAATAGCCTGACCGGAAGATCAGCATCAAAACAACCAGGTAGATAAACGGCAGCACGACGGCGACAACTAGCAAGAAGACAGCTGCTGCCAAGGTTGCCAAAAGTCCGAGGCCAAGTGGCGGCCTCGTTGATGAAAAGGTAGAAGTTTCCATAGCGATAAACCGGCTTGTTGTACTGGGTATAAGATAATGATTATCAAGAGATTTGTAAAGAATATGCTTTAGGAGTTTTCTCGTGCAACAAGGTTCTAAAGTCGAAGTCCCCGTCATTGGCTGTGCGCCCTGCTGCAAGAGAGTGAAAGCAGCAAACGGCTAGGTTGAAAAAATGCGCTTCTTTGCGGCGCGCCATCTTCGGGTTACCCGCGTATAGGAAGGCTTTAGCCTAAAGCGCAGGTAATACTTGGCGCTTCGTCTTCAATACTTCTAAAAAAATTATGCAGCATCGTAAACTTGGCAAAACCGGCTTCTCTATTTCCGAAATCAGCCTCGGCACCTGGCAGGTAGGGGGCAAATGGGGCGACCCCTTCAGCCACGAAAACGCCGATAAGATTCTTAACTCCGCCGTGGATGCGGGCATCAACTTCATCGACACCGCCGACGTGTACGGCGACGGTGAAAGCGAGAAAGCCGTCGGCCGGCTGGTGCGCAACCGCTCCGAGCGCATCTACGTGGCGACCAAGTGCGGCCGCCAGCTTCAGCCCCACGTGAATGAGGCGTACACGCCGGAGGCCATGCGCAAGTTTGTGGAAGCTAGCTTGCGCAACATGCAGCTCGAAACCCTCGACCTGATCCAGCTGCACTGTCCGCCCACCGAGGTGTACTACCGTCCCGAGATTTTTGAGGTGTTCGACCGCCTGAAAGAGGAAGGCAAAATTCAGAACCTAGGGGTGAGCGTGGAGAAAGTGGAGGAAGGCCTGAAAGCGCTGGAATTTCCGAACGTGACGACCATTCAGCTCATCTTCAATATGTTCCGGGAGCGGCCGTCGGAGCTGCTATTCAAAGAAGCTGCCCGCCACGACGTGGGCCTGATCGTGCGGGTGCCGCTCGCCAGCGGCCTGCTGACCGGCAAGTTTTCCGCCAATACTCAGTTTTCGGCCGACGACCACCGCAACTTCAACCGCAATGGTGAAGCATTCGATAAGGGCGAAACCTTCTCCGGCGTCGATTACAACACCGGCCTGGAAGCTGTGGAAGAGCTCAAGCGCGTGTTCCCCGACCAGCCCAACCTAGCTCCCGTGGCTTTGCGCTGGGTGCTGATGTTCAACGAAGTAAGCTGCGTGATTCCAGGCGCTTCCAAACCCGAGCAGCTCACCTCCAACCTGCACGCCGCCGAATTGCCACCGCTATCGGCCGAGCAGATGCAGCGCGTGAAGGAAATCTACGACCAGAAGATTCGGCCACAGGTGCACCAGATTTGGTAGGCCTAGCTGCCCAAAGCTGCTTTTAACACAAATCCGCCCGACTGCACTCGCAAGCAGTCGGGCGGATCTGTATTGTACTGCGCAGGCTGTCAACTCACGCCCGGCTTCGGCAGGATGGGCCACAAATGCGCGCTTTGTTGCGCAAAACGATAAAAGCCTTAAACGTACGGCGCCAACCAGCAACCCGACAAGTTCCCACTCTCATCAGGTTGCTGTTGGTATAACAAGACGCTCACCTGCGTGTGCCGTGGTGGCCTCTTCTCCCCTAAAGAAGGGCCCACAGCACACAGATTATCTCGGTCGGCGCCGCACGTTATGAATGGTCAGATGGATATAAAATGGTATCAATCTGATTTAAGGCAGTGTAAAAAGCTAGGTAGAAGAAACAGAAGGCTCATTGTAAAGAGCTAATAAGCAAGGGGTTAATTTATGTGGCTGTGCTGTGCTACAAGCTGCGGCGAATGCTGAGCGTGTTGTAGGCGCTGCACCACCAACTGCCCCACCTTCCGGCCTTGGTACTGCCCTTGGCGCACCGCGTCCGGGAAGTGAATGCCGCCGTAGAGGCGCGACACGGCTGCCTCGGCCGCGGCTTGTTGAAAGGAAGTGAAGTGCCTCGGGTTCAACCCAAACTCCTTTTCGGTGTCATCGGTATAGGCGTAGGCGGGGCCGAAGTAGAAACCTAGCACCTCCGCCGCGGCCGTCGAAATAACGGAGTGCCCGCTTAGGTACTCGGGGAAAGGCGGCGTTTGGAGCAGAGGCTTCCACTGCGGATCGAGGTAACGACGGATGGCGGTTTCGGGGCGAATTCGGTTGCTACGGTACTTCTCCTTCCAGCAGCAGATAAAGGCGTCAGTGAGGGTAAGGGCCAGCACGGCGTGCACTTGCATGGTGCGGCCAAAAGAGGCGCGGCTTTGCTGGCAGGCAATGCTGGCAATTTTCATCCAGTGGGCGCCCGGCGACATTTTCTTGAGCCCAACCTGCAAGTGCCCTTGGTCTTGCATCGCAAACGGATTACAGTCCCAGAAGCTAGCTATTTGCCGTTGCTCCGTGGTGAGGGAGTTGCCTACTTGCCGCACGCTGTCCATCAGTTGGTAAAAGCCCGAGCCTTTCGCCGGCGCAAAAGCGAGGGGAGGAGCCGGGGCAAACAACCCCGCCGAATCTAGAAAGAACGGCCGAATGGTGCTAAAGTAGGGCTCGACGGCCGCGAAGTAGCCGGGCGGGGTCGGGTACCAGTACCCCTCGCCCTCGGTGGGCGTGTAGCGCGGCCGGTCGCTGATGCGGTAGTAGCCGTCTTGCTTGGCGTACGCCAGTACCGCTTGCGCAGTTTGTTGGGCCGCTTGCTGGGAGGCTGTCAGCACCTCCGCCGGCATGCCCCGGTGGCGGCATTCGTCCAGCAGTTTTTGCTCGCGGGCCTTTAACTCACTACCAGAAGGTTGCAGCTTACCAGCCGTTTGCAACATGGCGAGTAGGGCAGCTAGTTGCGGCGAATAGCCGTTGGGGGCCAACCTAGGTACAACTAGCGGCACGTGGAGCCGATTCGCCAAGGCGGGACAAGTGGAGTCGCTTTGCGCTAGCACTTCATTGCCTGCCAGCAGGGCGTAGGCAAAAAATCGAGCGGCCAAGGGTGGGTTAGTCACGTCATGCATCATCAGCTCGTTCATCTCGTCCACGACCTGGCTGATTTGGTCAGCCGTGGGCGTGTAATCCGCGGGCACCATGCGCCGGCAAGATTGCCCGCCCACGCTGGCCAGTAGCAGAAACAAGACGAAAAGAAAACGGCTCATGAACAACCGGTTGGCGTGGCTGGTGAAACTTTAGAAAGACGAAAACCTAGGTTACTCGACTTTGCGAGCCTTAGCCGCCTGAATATCCTGGGCAACTTGCTCGCGGTACTTGTCGAAGGTATCGTTGGCGAAGGTGATGGTGGGGATGGGGCGCTGGCTGGCCGACACCGGCCGGGGTTTGCTGAAGCCGTACTCGTGCACGCCCGTGCTGCCCGAACCGGGCGCCGGCGTGCTGAGGTGGTTGTAGCTATCCACGTAGGTGTAGAAACCGGCCGGGTACAGCGAATAGCGCGGCACCTGAGTTAGGGGGAACATGCTCATCAGGGCATCATAATGCATCTCGGCAATGGGCAGCACACCGGGGTGGCGCTTAGCTAGGTCGGCTACTAGCTGCTGGGTGCCCACGTACATGTCGGCTTTGGGGTTGTTTTCCCAGAGCCCGGCAATGTCCATGAAGTACGAATCGACGTGATACTCCTTGATAACCTTGTCGATCCGGTCGCGCAGGTAGTTGCGCCACGAGGATACGCCCACGTTCATCACCGGCATCCAGCCGTCGCCGTGCCGGTCGTTGTCCCAATCCACCCAATTCAGGTCCCAGTTGTCGCCGTCGGTGTGCTGGGTGACGGCGTCGGCAAACTTCTTGAACACGGGTAGCTCCCGGTTGGCCGAGTTGGTGCCGAACATGGCCGAGAAGTGAAAACCTAGCTTGTGGCCTTCGTCGATGAGCTGTCGAAAACCTTTGTCGCCGCCCATGCGCGGGTCGGTTTGGTAAAGCGGGTAGTTCCAGTAGTAGCGCCCATCCCAACCGGGCAGAAACACCAGCACGTTTTTGGGGTCAATCTGGGTGGCTATCCAGCGCAGAATGGTGAGCTGCTTGGCGTAGTCGTTGAAGATGAAACCCGTCCAGTGGGCGCCGTGCAGGGCAACTACCAGCTTGGTATCGCGCAACCAAGCGGGCACGTCGGGGCGGGTGGCGTAGGCCGGAATCTTATAGGCCTGGGCGACGTGGGCAAAGAACGGCTTGGCAATGGCCTCGTAAGTCGGGGCCGCTCCGATGCGCCACTGGCAGCTTTGCACCCGCTTGCGCTTATCCCAGCCGGCTTGCTCATAAATCAGCTCGGCGCGGTAGCTGTCGGGGCCGGGTTGTAGGTAAAACCGAGCGGGGCGCACTTCCGTTTGCCGGGCCGATAGCTCGAAAAATCCGCCTTGGGGCTTCTTAATCACAAGGAGCGGCGTAGACAATTGCCCAAACAGCTGCGGGTACTCAAACGTGTTTTCGTCGTCGTGCGGGTCCATGAAGTTGCTACCCGCTAACGACAGCTCGCCCCGCGGAATACCCCGCACCACCGTGCTGATGGACTTGATCGGCTGATTCATTTGAGCCGACACGCGCCACTCCACGCTGCCATCGGGGTTACGCTGGAGTTCGGCCGTGAGCTCACCGGCGGCTTTTTCTTGTCCGCCGGCCCAGGTAAAACCCTGGCACAAATAGCGCAGCCGGTCACCGGAACGCTCTAGCCGCGTGCGCGCCGGGTCGATGGCGTAGGCATTCTCGAACGTCTGCACCCGGAAGCTGAACTGGAAGCCCGCAAACTCCGCCGACGGCTCCGGCCAGGCAAAGCTGAACTTCATCTCGCCTTTGCCCTTGGAGGGGCTGTACACGCCATCGAGGGAAGTGAGGGGCAGCAGTTCATTCTGCGCCTGGGCCTGCGCTCCGAATAACCCCAGCCACCCTAGGGCTGCTAACAAAACTACGTGCGCACGACGCTGCATACTACTTGGCAAAAGAGTGGTTTTTAAATGGGAGGTCGATGCTATCTGGCGATCATGCTGAGCTTGCCGAAACATTTCTTCCACGTTGTTGCCCGATGTAGAGACGCGACACTTCGCGTCTCCTCGTTGCTGACGTTGTTTACCTAGGTTGTCCTAGACCGATCGTTCAATGAGGAGACGCAAAATGTTGCGTCTCTACATGGTTCCGACTACCCCAATGAAGCACGCGAGATGCTTCGACCAGCTCAGGATGACGGTCTTGCTTGCAAATACTAGTTCAGGAACAAGTCTGAACTAGCGGCCGGCGGAGCCACCGCTGGCCGTGCTGCCCCGCGACACCTCTTTGCGCGGCTTGGCGTCGCTGCCTTTCACCCGAATCACTGTGAGGGAGTAAGGTGCAGTGGTATAGGCGAAACTGCCGCTGGCTTTGAAGGGAGCAGTTTTGGGTACTACCGTTTGGGGGCTGGCGAAGGTGTTCTTGGCGTCGCGCGGGCCGGAAAGCGTGATAAGCTCGGCCGTGGGGCGCAGGCGCTTGAAGCGCGACAAATCCACGCGCACCGGTTGGGCGGTAGCCCCTGCGTTCACCAGTTTCAGAATTACGTCGCCGCTGTTGGCGTCGCGCACGCAGGAACTCACCACGGCCGAGTCGCTGGCCGTGAGCACGCCGCCGAAGTACTCGCTGCCCTGGTTGCGTGAAAAGAGCTGCTGCACGTAGTAGTTCACAGTGGGACACACGGTGGAGTTGTTGAAGTAAATCAGGTCAGGGTTCCACTGGGTGTGGCCTTCTTTAGCCAGCAGCGGCGCATAAGAAGCGAGGCGCACCACGTCACCGTTACGCTCCAACGAGGTCATGTAAGCGGCTTCCGATAGGGCGTTGAACAGGGTGTTGCCCCGCGAGGCGTACTCCCCTAGGTATACAGTGGACTTTTTGCGGTCGTAGCTGTCGTAGCGGCGGTTGTTTTTCAGGAACCACTCGGGGCTTTCGTAGTAGTGCTCGTCCACCATGGGCACGGCCAGCTGATTGGCGAAGGTCCAGCCCTGGTCGAAATCATCTCCTTTGGGAGACGGCCCCACGGTGCCAATCACCGTGACTTCGGGATGCTTTTGCTTAACGGCGTCGTAGATGAGCTTGAACCGTTCCCGAAACTCTGGGGTCTGCTTGTCTTCGTTGCCGACGCCCACGTACTCCAGGTGAAACGACTCTGGGTGGCCCGCTGCGGCCCGCTTGGCGCCCCAAGTAGAGGTGGCCGGGCCATTGGCGTACTCAATCAAGTCCAGTACTTCCTGCACGTACTCCGGCATTTCGGCCATGGTAATGCTCTGTTGTCCGGTGCCGCCGATGCGCCAGGTGCCCCCTGAGTTTTGGCACGAAACGGCCGCGGGTACTACCGGAAGAGGCTTAGCACCAATGTCTTCGCAGAATTGGAAATACTCGAAGTACCCTAGGCCGGCGGTCTGGTGGTAGTTCCAAATGTTTCGCTGCTCCACGCGCTGCTCCAAGGGGCCGATGGTGTTTTTCCAGCGGTACATGTTCTCTAGGCCGTCGCCGTGGGCAAGGCAGCCGCCGGGAAAGCGCACGAACTTGGGCTGCAAGTCGGCTATGGCTTGGGCTAGATCGGCGCGCATGCCGTTCGCGCGATTCTTGAAGGTCTTTTGCGGGAACAGGGAAATCAAATCGAGGTCGACGGTGCCTTTGCCCGTGGCCAGCACTACCAAGCTGCCGGCGGCATCGGTGCCCGTGGGGGTAAGCGTGACGCGGTAGGGCTGCCAGGTGCTAGCTTGCACGGGTAGCGATGCTGTTGCCAGCACGCCGCCTTCTTTGTCGCGCAACTGAACGAGCAGCGGAACGCTTTTGCCGCCTTTCACGCGGGCCTGCACCGAGAAGTTGTACTGGTCGCCAGCCTTCACCGGAATGCCATCGAAGCCGCTGTTTTTCAAGCCAAGGCCTTTCTGCATCTCATTCTCCACGTGCAAGGTCACGTAGTGCGGGTTGCTGGGGTTGACGGGCGCCGCCGTTTCCACCGACATGTTGCCGAACGAGTAGCCTTCCCGTAGAAACTCCCAAGCCGTGAGGGGCTGCCAGGCGGTGTTGTCATTGGGGGTGTACTCAAAGGAGCGGTTTTGCACCAGCTCGGCGTAGAGGCCCCCGTCGGCAGCGTAGTTGATGTCCTCGAAGAAGATGCCGAACAGATCTTGGCTGATGGGCTTACCGGCGGCTAGGTCGGGTTGCGCCTTTTTTGGAGCTTTCTGCGCGTTGGCTAGGTTAGGCAGCAGGGAAGCTAGGCTAAGGCTCGCCAGCAGCAAGGAAGAGTAAGAAGTTTTCATAGGGAATATACTACTAGGAAACAGGGGTTTGTGGCTGCGAAACAGGACCTAGGTTCGCGGTAGGGGCGCGAAGCATCCTGGCAAAGGGCAAGGGTAAGCTAGCTTATGGGCGTTGAAGAGCATAGGCTTGCAAAGATTGATTGTTGCGCCCCACCATCAGCACGGGGCCGACTTGGGCAAAGCTGCGCACATCGCCCTGCGCCCGCAAGCCCGACTCCCGCTGTGGTACCGTGGTGAAACCGCCCCGGCCGTCGCCGCGCAAGAGCAGGCCATAGCCGGCGTCGTTGTTGCCGAAGCGGATGCGGCAGTGGGTGCTGTTGCCGCCCAGCAGCAAATCAGGGTGGCCGTCGTGGTTGTAGTCGAGGGTGGCGAGAGCGAAAATGGGGGTATATTGCGCTTCGGCGGGCAGCGGGGCCAGCCGATACCTAGCTTGCGGGGTACTTAGCAAGCAAGTGGTTTGCAGGTGATTAGCGCGCAGTACGTTGGCGCCTTTCAGCTCATCGGCTTTGAAGATGTCGGTGAGTTGGGCGTCCGCGTAGCTTTTGTAGTCCGGGAAGCGGCTGCGCGTCATGCTGAGCTGGTCCAGCAGTTCGTCGCGCGACACGAAGGGGTAGCTTTTGCCTTGCAAATACATGCAGAGAATGGGGTCAACGGCGCCGTTGTCGTCGAAGTCTTTGTAGTAAAGCGCTGCCGGTTGCTGCGCGCTGGCCCGGCACTGGGTATTCAGGCCCATGTTCCCGATTACCAAATCGGGCTTGCGGTCCTGGTTTAGGTCGGTGACTAATAGCTTATTCCACCAGCCCGCGAGCTTACCAGGTAAATACTTGGCCGTTTGGTCGGTGAGCCGACCGTTCTGGTTCAGCCACACTTGCACGGGCAGCCATTCGCCTACCGTTACCAAGTCGAGCTGGTTATCTTGGTTTAAGTCCACCCAGGCGGCATCAGTTATCATACCTAGGTGCTGAAGCGCTGGAGCTAGGTTAGTCGTCTGGTCACGGAAACGGCCGTGGCCGTCGTTGAGCAGCAGGTAGCTGGTGGGAGGCTCGGGGTAACGGCCGGGCGTCACGCGGCCGCCTACGAACAAGTCAGGAGCGTTGTCGCCGTTCACGTCGGCTACCCGCACGCAGGCGGTACTGGTGGGCATGGCGGGCAAGCTACCCGCGGGGCTCTTGCTGAAGTTGCCCCGTCCGTCGTTGAGGTAGAGCCGGTCTTGCAGCAGGGCGTCGCCGGGCAGGAAGTTGTCGTAGCCGCCGCTGGCCACGTAGAGGTCTAGGTCGCCGTCACGGTCTGCGTCTAGGAAAGCAGCGTCGGTATCCTCGTGCAGGTAGTCGGCCTCCAAAGCAGGCTGTGGTAGCTCCGCGAACCGACCCGCTGCTTGCTGCACAAAGATTCGGCTGGCGTGACCCGAGGCACCCGCCATAAACATGTCGGGTCGACCATCGCCGTTCACATCGGCCTGCACCAGGCACGGTCCGCTGTACGATAAGCTATTGGTTAGCAGCGGCTGTCGCTTGAAGTCATTGACGTTGTTTTCCTCCGCTACCGCTGCAATCGGCGAAGCTACTGCCGCAAACACGGGTGTGCTAGCTTTTGCCTGCGTTGGTACCGTTGACTTGCGCGCTTCCACTTCGCGCAGCACCAGCGCCTTTCCTACCGGAACGGCGCGCACTACTTGCTGCCGGCCGCTTGGCCACACCACCCGCACCGAATCAGCTTGGCGTTGCTGGCCTAGGCCAAAGTGCAGCACGGGCGACACACTTGACTCATAGCCCCGCCCGACGAGCTGTTCTTGCGTCTGGGTGAGGCCGTTACCGTACAACATCACCTTCGCCCCAATACCTAGGCGGTTGGCCCCTGCGCCTTCCAAGCGCACAGAAAGTCCTTGGTTTTTGAGGCGTTTCTCTGCCGTGTTGCGGTAAATAAAGGCCGGGCCGTTGAGGTTGTTGACCACTACATCTAGGTCGCCATCGTTGTCGAGGTCGGCGTAGGCGGCGCCGTTGCTGTTGGCCGGCTCCGTGATTCCCCAGTCGGCGCTGACGTTGGTGAAAGTGGCGTTGCCGGTGTTGCGGAATGCATAGCCCACCACGTTGGAGGAAGGCATTTCGCGCACCAAATCCAGCAGGTTTTTGCGCTGCACGTCGCCTTGGCGGTCGTGCAAGAAGTCGCCCATGTACTTGAGGAAATCGAGGTTGGTGTAGTCGTGCAGAAAGCCGTTGGTGATGAACAGGTCTTTCCAACCGTCGTTGTCGTAGTCGGCTAGTAAAGGCGACCAACTCCAATCGGTGTTCGAGATGCCGGCTAGCTGCCCGATTTCGCTGAAGGTGCCGTTGCCATTATTGAGGTGCAGCATGTTGCGCATGTACTGCTTGTGCAGGCCCGCCTCATCACGGACGCGGAACAACTCGTAGTTGTCGCTGGCAAAGAGCAGCTTCTGCCGCCGGTTGTCTTCGGGCAGCATGTCGAGGGTGCACACGTCGGCGTAGCCATCGTTGTTGAGGTCGGCCGCGTCATTGCCCATCGACGATAGCGACGTATGGCCCATCTGGCTGCCGAGTTGGTCGGTGAACGTGCCGTCGTGGTTATTGATGTAGAGGTAGTCGGGGGCTAGGTAGTCGCTCGACAGGTAAATGTCGGGCCAGCTGTCGTTGTTGAGGTCGGCCACGGAGGCACCAAGTGCAAATGACAAGCGCGTGTTCAGCAAGCCCGCCGCCGTAGCTACTTCCCGAAACTGCGGCAAACCTTGCCGAGAGCCTTCGTTGCGGTACAGCTTCAGGCCCGTCAGTGCGTCGGGCGTACGCATGAGCTGTTTGATGTAAAACTCATCTAGGTTCTCGAACCGGCGCGGACTGTGGTTCAGCAGCAGCATATCGAGGTCCTGGTCCTTATCGTAATCAAAGAAGACCGCCTGCGTGCTGTAGGCGGAGTCGGCCAACCCGCAGGCAGCCGCTTGCTCGCGAAAGTGCGGCACACCCTGCGCATCCGGACCTAGGTTAAGAAAGAGCTGATTCTGGCGGAGCTTACCTGGCAGGTCGCCTGAGCGGCACACGTAGAAGTCAAGCAGCCCGTCGGCGTTCAGGTCGACCATTGTCACGCCGGTTTTCCAGCCTTGCGGCAGGGCCACGCCCGCGGCGTCGGTGGCATCCTCGAAGCGCAGGTTGCCTTTATTGAGGTAGAGCTTGTTATTGCCCTTGTTGGCGGTGAAGTAAATGTCGTCCAGACCGTCGTTGTTCACGTCGCCGAGGGCCACGCCGCCGCCGTTGTAGGTGTATTCGTACACCAGCACGTTGGTCAACTCGTCCTCCTGGAGGTCATTGCGAAACGTGACGTGGCTTTGCTCCGCGGGTACCAACTGAAATAGCGCTTTCTTATTCACTGCGGCGCGCTGCTCGTGCTGGCAACCTGTCAGGTGCAACAGGACGAGCAGTAGGCTAGCAGTACTAAAAAACGGGTACCTACGAAACATGAAAAGCAAAGCGGAAGAAGGGGAGAAGAAGCGTACGCTACCAGCGCAACGGCTCGAAAGCGAGGAGCTAGCTCAACAGAGAGTTGCTCCTCGCTTCGGACAAAAGCTAGGTTAGTAGCCGGGATTTTGCTTTAAGTTGGCGTTAGTGTTCAACACGTTCTGCGGAATCGGCATGAGCGTGCGGTAGTCGCCGTTGGGTACGTGTGAGAGCCACGACTTTTTGGTATACACCCCAAAGCGGATCATGTCCTGGCGGCGGTGGCCTTCAGCGGTGAACTCCCATCCTAGCTCGTCCAGGAATCGGCCGTACTGAATATCCGCGCCGCCTTCTACTGGGCTCACCACGTTGTTGCGCGCGGGGCCGTACTGGTAGGTGCTGCCCTTCATAAGGTCGGCGCCAGTGACGGTGGCTTTCGCGGGATTGTTGATGAAGTTGCGCTGCCGTACTTGCGTTACTAAAGCGGCTGCTTGAGCAGTTTGACCTAGCCGTAGCTGCGACTCAGCCTTCATCATCAGAATGTCGGCGTAGCGGAACAAGGGGAAGTCGTTGCTTAATTCGATACGCACGCCTTGTTTGTATTCAAACTTGCCCACCCGGAAACCATCTGTCTCCAGGGAGCTTTCAATGCCGGGCAGCGTGTTAGTGTAGATCAGTGGCTTACCCGTCGTGACGCCAAACACCCCCACTAGCGGCGTGCCCGAAGAGGAGTACTGCTGGCCCTGAATCCAGTTCTGCTTCAAGCGGTTATCATCCGGGTCATAGGTGTTGATGAACTGCGGAATCGCGCAGATGCCCCCGCCCCACATGCTGCCTTGTGCATTGTACGTCTGCTGGTTCTGCGGCTGTAAGGTCTGCATATGAATGCGGAAGCCGGTGGCGTACACCTCATCGAAGGGAATTGCAAACACGATTTCCTTAGAGCCTTCATTCTGCGTCTTGAATACGTTGGCCTGAATGGGCTCCAGAGAGTATTTGCCGGAGTTAATGACGGCGTCGCAGGCGGCGATGCACTTCACCCACTCGGCTTGTCCGGTATACACCTGCGCGTTGAGGTACATTTTGGCTAGCAAAGCCTGCGCCGACCACTTGTTGCTGAAGCGCCCGTAGGTAGTCGCGTCGGCTACGTCGCTGAGCAGAGGTAACGATTCCGTTACTTCCTTGATGATGAAGTCGTACACCTGCTTGCGGGTGTTCTGCTCCGGCAGGAAGCCGGCGGGCACATCAAACCGATCTACAATTGGGACGCTGCCGAACAGGTCGCACAACATATAGTAGTACGAGGCCCGCAACACGCGCAACTCGGCAATAAGCTGCTCTTTCCCGGTCGGTACGGGCACTTGGCCCGCTTCTATTTGGTAGAGTACTCGGTTGCAGTTGGTAATGCCGGCGTACGACTGCGTCCAAGCGTCGCGCGGAGTAGCGTCGAGGGCTGTCCACTTATGCTCGTGCAGGCGGCGGTAGGAGCCGTCGTCTACCCAGCCGTTTGGCCGGCCTGGCGTTACGGTTTCATCCGTCGAGGTTTCATTGATCCGATACACGCCGTTAAACTCCAGGAACAGCGGACGCCAAGTACTGTAGGCCGGACCAATCAGCGCTAGCAAATCCTGGGAGGTGGGCGTAAATTGACTCGTGACGATCTGGTTGTAGCTCTCGTCGTCGAGTTTGGTGCAGGCGTTGAATAGACCGAGCGTAGTAGCCGCCAGTAAGCTAACGCGCAATGACTTAGCAGTGATTTTCATGATAAGAAAAGGCGGGTTAGAAGGTTAGGTTAGCGCCAAGGGTGAAGGTGCGCACCGTGGGGTATTTGTCGCGGTCATCGTTGCCGGGGTCTAGGCCAATGCGATTTACTTCGGGGTCGATGCCCGAGTAGCCCGTGATGGTGAAGGTGTTGAGCGTAGCCACATACACACGCATGTTCTTGATGTACTTCACCAAGTTTGGCTTGAAGTTGTAGCCCAGGGTGATGTTGTCTACCTTCCAAAAGTCACCATCTTCGATGTAGTAGCTATTGTACTCCAGGGGCATGCTGGTGGCTAGCACGGCTTTGTCGAACACCTTATCATAGGCCGTGCGGAGCTGGTTGTACTGGGTTATGCCAGTGTTCTCGTAGTACATGCGCTGGAAGTTCAGGATCTGGTAGCCGAAGGCGCCGCGCATCGTGATACCTAGGTCGAGGCGCTTGTATTGGAAGTTGTTATTCCAGCCGGCGTAGTATTTGGGCAGGCCGTTACCAAGTACTTGTTTGTCGTCTTCGCTGTGCGTGAACTGATTGTAGGGCAGCCGCTCGCCCGATTTCGTCTGGTAGATCCACTGCCCATCATCGGTTACATCGACCACCTTATAGCCGTAGAAGTTGCCGAGCCGCTTGCCTACTTCTACCCGGTGCGTGTAGGTCTGGATTGGCTCACCCGTGTAACCGGTCGTAAAGAAGTTGTTGGTGAGCGTATAGAGGTCGTTGGTCAGTGAAACTAGTTTGTTCTGGTTGTTGGAGAAATTAAAACTGGAGTTCCAGACAAAGCTCTTGGTCTGCACCGGTATCAGGTTGAGCAACACTTCAATACCCTTGTTTTCCATGGAACCCACGTTGGCCGTGGTCGTCGTGAACAAGTTGGGTGGCGAGGGCACCTGGTAGTCGTAGAGCAGGCCGTTGGTGCGCCGGATGTAGTAGTCTACCGTACCGCTGATGCGCCCTTTGAAGAGGGAGTAGTCCAGACCTACGTTAGTTTCTTGTTTTTCTTCCCAACGCAGCGAAGGGTTAGGGTTACTCACGGGGCTCAGGGTCTGTACCCACGTACCATTCGAGAGGAAGTAGCCCGTGTAGCCGAGACGAGCGACGCCTAGGAAGGATTGGTTGGGCGCCGTGCCCGTCACACCGTAACCAGCGCGTAGCTTCAAGTCATCAAGAAAGTTTGCGCCTTGCAGGAAGTTTTCCTGATTGATGCGCCAGCCCACTGACACGGCCGGGAAGGAGCCCCAGGGCTGCTTGGCACCTAGGAAACGAGACGAGGCTTCGCGCCGAAGGCTAGCCAGCAACAGGTATTTTTCTTTGTAGTTATAGGTTACGCGGCCGAAGAAACCGACTAGGTTCCAGCGCGTCTTGTCGCTGTAGATAGGCGCCCGACCAAGGCGGATGGCGTTACCGATGCCGATGTTGTTATAGGTGAACAAGTCGGTGGGAAAGTCCCAGTTTTGCATCCAGTAGTTCTCCGATGTGTTCTGCTGGTAGCTGTAGCCGCCTAACACGGAGAAGCGGTGCTCACCAAAGCTGCGGTTGTAGGAAGCTGTAAGCTCAGCTAGCTTGTCAATGGCCTGGGATGTACCGCGGGAAGCGAAGCCATTTAGCCCGTCGCGCAGGGTGGAAGGGTGCTGCTTGGTTTCCGAATAGCCCCGCACTTGGTTGTAGCGGGTGTTGGACACCAAGGCTTTCAACTCTAAGTTGTCGATAGGCGCCCAGGAGACGCTGCCATTCAAACGGGTGTTTTGAGAGGTGTTCTCCCCATCCGATTCGTAAAGGCGCGAAAGCGGGTTTTCGTAGTTGAAGAGGGAAAGCTGCTGAGCGTAGGTGCCGTCAGGATTATAAATCGGGGCCGTAGGGTTACGAATAACGGCCTGCCGGTATGTGTAGCCGTTGAAGCTGTTGCCAAGAGATGCTCCATCGACAGTGGCGGTGTAGCGGTTGTTGCTATTCAGAATACCTAGGTTTACCTTCACCCGCCCGTTGAACATGGAGTGGTTGACGTCGGCGCGGCCCGTGAACGTGCGGTTGTCCGTCTTCTGAAAGATACCCTCGAAGCCGCGGAAGTTACCGTTGATCAAGTAGTTGGTTTGCGCATTGCCACCCTTGAAGGTCAGGTTATGCACGTGAATCAACGGTTTCTGACTGATTTCTTTAATCCAATCAGTGCTGGCCCCTTGGTCAGTGAAGGCTACGCCCGTAGCTAGCTTTTGTCGGTATTCGCTAGCGGTCAGCATCTCGGGGCGGCGTGCGATGCGCTGGGTACTTATATAGCCACTGTATTCGATAGTCGGCTCAATGTTGCCTTTGGGCCGGCGCGTAGTGATGAGAATAACGCCGTTGGTTCCCCGCGTACCGTAGATAGCCGCCGCCGAGCCATCCTTTAGCACGTCAATCGACTCAATATCTTCGGGGGCCACGGTGTTCAGCGTGCCTGGAATGCCGTCGATGAGCACGAGCGGCTGGGTGCTGGAATTCAGGGTAGCCGTACCGCGCAGCAGGATCTGGCTGTTGGCCGTGGGGTCGCCGCTGGGTGTGCTCACCGTGAGGCCGGCTACTTTGCCTTGCAGTAGTTGACCCGCATCTTTGGTGGCACCTTTGATGAAGCTTTCCTCCTTCACGCTTGCCACGGAACTTGTTAGGTCGGCGCGGCGCTGGGTGCCGTAGCCTACTACTACCACGTCGCCGAGGGCTTTCGTATCGGGTTGCAGGGTTACGTTAATGACGGAGCGGCCACTGATGGCTACTTCTTGGGCGGTGGAGCCCACAAAGCTGAACACCAGCACGGCGTTATCGGGCGCGGTAAGCGAGTAGTTGCCGTCGGCGTCCGTCTGGGCGCCGTTGGTGGTGCCCTTCACCACCACGTTCACACCCGGTAGGGCTGAGCCTTTGTTGTCAATCACCCGGCCTTTAATGGGGCCGTCCGCTTGGAATAGGGGCCTGATCAGCCGGGTAGCCGCCAAGCTTCCACTGGGCATTGCCACCGACATTCCGCAGAGAGAAGCCGCTAGCACCAAGCTGTTAGCATGAGGTAAGGGAATTTTCATACGCAAAGCATTAGGGGAAAAGGATGAAAGACAAGGCAATAATCCGCCTGGTAAATACACAATCGATTGTGCAATCGGGAAGCGTAGAGGGCAAGCGCAACCAAGCAAGAGGGAAAAGCTAGGTACTAGCTTGTACTAGCGCAGTACATAGCTTCCCAAGGGATATTATTATTTGTTGACTACTGCTTCGGTGATGGGCTGACTGATAATGTCAACGTCAGTCACGCGCTGAGGAAACCACACGGTCATTTCGCCCTTACCGCGGTTGGCCCAGGCGTAGTACGGAATGGCCGTCATGGTTTGCTGCACGGTGCTGATGGAGTTGTTGGCAGCATCCACTTTCACGGTGGGCACCGTCGCCGTTAGCTCCATCGCGCCATTCAGTACATCGGGCTTATAGGCAGTAGCAAAGGCAGTAGTGGCCGGCACGATAAGGTTGCTGGTTTTGCCGGCATTGTCCTTCCACTCAGCGCAGTAGATAATGGGACCACGCTGCAAGGCTACCTTGTCTAGGTCATCTTTTACCTTCGAATTGGCTACCACTTGGCGCACTTCCATGGGGAGCGTTACTTCCACCACATCGTTCTTACGCCACTTTTTGGCTAGCACCGCGTAGCCCTTCTGCACGGTGTAAGTCACGGGCTTGCCGTTGATCTTAATACTTACTTTCTCCTGCGAAGGCGCTGCAAACGTGTACAAATCAGAGGGCATGGCCTCGTTGCGCGCCCAGCCGGGGATGCGCACCAGCAGGTTGAAGTCAGAAGTCGCCGCGGGATTTACTGTAAACTTCAGCCCCCCATCCCAGGGGTAGTTGTTCTGCTGGGTAAGTTGTAACTTCTTCTTGTTCACGAGCAAATCGGTGCTGCCGCTCACAAATAGGTTGACGTAAACGTCGTTGCCTTTTTGGGCGTACACGTAGCCGGGCAAGGAAGGGAACAAACGAGCTAGGTTGGTGGGGCAGCACGAGCACTCAAACCAGCCCGCGCGTGCCGGCTCAGTTTGGGCGAAGCTGAAGCTGTTTTTGATCTGCATGGCGTTGGAGTAGAAGAAGGACTTGCCATCCAACCCCACGCCCGACAGGAGCCCGTTGTAGAGCACCTTTTCCATGATGTCGGCGTACTTGGCGTCGCCGTGCAACTGGAACATGCGCTGGTTCCAGTAGATATCGGCTACCGAGGCGCACGTCTCGTTGTAGGC
>Ga0325401_1000184_pt1 | contig 40440 bp, 34 predicted proteins | sample PopdelMetagenome_FD_205666 | JGI IMG/M metagenome (GOLD analysis project Ga0325401, IMG submission 205666) | Populus deltoides microbial communities from Bellville, Georgia, United States - Xylem-PdKOR-R2 | ecosystem: Host-associated > Plants > Phyllosphere > Stem > Wood/Secondary xylem | place...
GGTTGGCCCAGCACGCGGTTGGGCCAACCGGCGCGCGGCCGGGTCAGAGTCGGTGGTGCGGGGCACAAACGAGCGGGGCTGCTGGGCGCGCAGGCCGTGCGCTTTCAGCACGCGACGGATGCGCCAGCGGCCGACCGCATGACCCTGGGCTTGCACTTCCACGCGCAGCCGGTGCGTGCCGTAGCGCTGGCTGTGAGTGGCAAACGCCTCGCGCACGGCTACTTGCCAAGCTGGCTCGGTCGCCGGCATCTGCCGACAGCGCTGCTAGGCGTAGTAGGCGGCTGGGGCCACGCGCAGCACCTGGCAAAGCTGGCAGACGGGCACGTAGGCGGCGCGTTGGACGATGTGCTGGTAGGCGCTCACCGGGTCGGCAGGCCGAAGAGGACCAAGGCTTTTTTTAAAATGTCGAGTTCCTGCTCGGCCCGCTTGAGGCGGGCGCGTAGGGCACGCACCTCCGGGTCACGGGCTACTTCTTCGATGCCCACCTCAGCTACGAGTTGCTCCTGCTGCCAGCGGTAGAGCAGCTTGGGACTAATGCTTAACTGCCGCGCGGCGGCCTGGGTGCTGCGGCCATTGGACGCTAGGCGCAGGGCCTCGGTCTTGAACGCCGCATCGTATTTACGCCGTTTGTCGGGCGACGCCCCGCTGGTTTTTGCTGCCATAACAGAAGTAAGATACGTCCTTCTTCTGTCCGTCATCCTAGGCCACCTCACGAGGCGAAAGGTCTAGATAGAGGCTTAAGATCTCAAAAGCGGTTACCCATTTAATGATTTAAGGCTTTCTATAACAGGTATTGAAAGCTAAATACTCATGTTACACATCACCTGCATCATTTTTCCAAAATATAGCCTTTGAGCTATTATCCAGCGTTTTTAGATAGGCACCGCATAACATTAGTAAATAGTTGTAATCAGTCTTCGCAGTCATTGCACCTAACATACAATGACTACGAAGACTAGTTACGGTCTTTGAATATGATTAACCTATTTTCGATGGAATAGCTCAAAAATTATTTGAAAAGCAATAGCGTTAAGCATACGCCTTTTCAAACTCTCTTTTACTTTCAGCATAATAATCAAGCTTCAAGGAAAGGAAAAGGGATTTAATCAGAGGGTGGCACATAGATGCGTAGCCAGTTCTTAAAAAATCATCTTTTAGGCCAACTAAATCATGATCTGTGTATTTTTTTGAAGAAGGTATATTCATCTTTAATGCTAAAAACTTCAAAATAGGCGACAATTCACTAAGACTATGATTAGGTGTTTCATTAGTAATTAAACTTCCAAAGGCTAAAGTAAAATATCGATACTCTTCATGTTCATTATTTGAAAACTTAGTGATCAATCGCACAGTTTCGGTAACAATTTGATAAATCATACCAACCATCTCAGGATCGTTTTCTATTCTATACCTATCATACCAAACACCTGATCCTGAATCCAAAGAGGAACCAGTTATAAGATGATTAAGAGTCACATTTCCCAAATGCAAAGCTTCCTCTATTTTATTTGCTTTAAAGAGTATTCGCATTGTATTGTGCAGCTGTTGAACTTTGTGCCCATATAAAAATGGATGATCATTCAAAAAGAAATCATCATTCTCTATTGATTCGTTTGTATACTTAATAGCCGTATCGTAATTACCTAATTTGTACTCATAGTAAGCTGTTACAGGTAATGCGAAAAGGGAGGCAACTTTTTTCTCTCTTAGCGTTAAATTCAATTCAGCTAAAATATTATTTATTTTTCCAATATTAACTTTGTATTCACTTAATCCATTCTTGCGGAGACTAACAAGCACGTTAGAATAAAGTTGATTAACTTCTCTAATCTGATTTATTATGGCAGGTCGTACTTCGCTTGCAAAAAAATTGTCTAAAGAATTCTGAAAGACCTCTGGCTCATGTAATCCAAAATCTTTGAAATCTATGTTCAAAAATGAATTAATTGCATCATCTTTATATATCTTGGGCACTTTAACAGTCATTCTACTTTTAAACTTTTCCATTATAACCTCTAATTTACTGCTCTCATCAAAATTATGGACGCAATAATCTACGCCAATATGTTCAATCCTTTGTTGAGAGCAGCCGCCATTACATATTGGCAGTATCTTGCATTCTAAGCATGGTTTATTTTGAAACCTAGTGTCATAGATCCTTTTTTGAAACTTATCATTCCAAGTAATAGCTCCGTCATCTTCTAAAACTCCTTCTCTTGATGAAGATTCGTAATCTCTTGCAGTGCACTTGTATACATCACCATTGTAATTTACAGTTGCATGATTGAGTTTGTCAGCATAACACGAATTCAAAATCGATGCCGTACTTTCACCAATGAATCCAGTTTTCAAGCCATGTTGTCTATATTCATCAACAATAGGTGAAATATCAGAAACTAGTCTTTTTTCATTTTGCCACACTTCATGAAAAGAAAACGTAAGATATTTCTTGTCTTCATCACTTACATCTTCAAAATCCTCAATTATTCTATACAAATCATAAATAGTTTCTTCAGAAACATTTATTCTAGCAGTAACAATAGCTTTATTTTTTAGACAAAGTTTTATATTACTTATTATTTCGTCGTAGCTCCCTTTATTTTTTGAAATATATCGAACCACATTGTGTCTTTCTCTATGACCATCCAGAGTAATTTGAAAGTGCTTCACTCCATATTTTAAACATTCATCTAACAGTTGTTGAGTAATTAGGATTCCATTAGTAGTAAAGCCTGATACAAAATTAATATTATTTTGTATCATCTTAGGATACGTCCATTCTAGAAGGGGTAAAACAGTTTTATAAAAGTATAGAAGAGGTTCCCCACCAAACCATTGTAAATTAAAATTTTTTAACACTCCTTTTTTTTGTTCTAGCACATTATCTATTAATGAACAAATTCTTGTCAATGTCTCATCAGACATTTTTGATTCTTTAATGTGAGTTTCATAACAATACCAACATTTAAAATTACAATTCATAGTTGGATTTATTGTTAACTCAAAATTTTCTTCGTTAAAATCAGTTTCATAACTTATTCTTTTTATTTCTTCTAACTCATTAAATTCGTCATTTATAATAAATCCATTTTTTACTAAAGTATCGAAAAGATTCTCGTGTACTCCTTTCAATGCTTCGACTTGATTTTCATTAACACTTGCAATAAAAAGATCATGCAAAAGTGGCTCAAGTACTATAAAACTATCAGACAACGAATTGTAACCAACTTTTTTATCTTGGTAAGGGAAGAAGAGATTGTATTTGCTCGTTTTCATGGCAATAAAACAATTGAGTGAGTTACGAAACAATTTAACTTTTCAGCTGATTATTCAGAGTTTGTAGAAGAATTTAAAATTCTAGTTAATTGAATCGATGCCTTTGTGCATAACCATTGAGGTTATAACAACTCGACTTACTTAAGTAACCAATAAACATTGCTCTTTGGTCTTAAACAAAGAGTTGAGGTAATAGACACAGAAGGAAAAATATTTTTGATTGCTAATCGCATAAACAATTCTAATTAGCACTCGGTCTCTACATACTTGACTGCCACGTGGCAACCAAAGAGGCTTTTATAAGATTACACTTTATCACCTTGCCTTTCCGATTTAGTTCATTACATCGAGAAAGATTAGTAGCTAATACTATTAACGCAGATGGATGTGCGTTAGTAGTCTATTTATGAACTGCTCACAAGTTGCTGCCAATGTCAATCCATTGTTGATGACATTTTACCTTCTTGCGTGAAGCGACTTTTCTATTTTAAAAAGATTGCGGCATTTAGCTTAGCCCTCTGGTTAGTATTGCACAATACAGATAGAAAAGCCTTGCATTACTTATTTTTAACGAAGATAACTTGACTTCCGATCAATTCGCTAATACCAAAGTTTGGCTATTATCCGACGTTTTAAGTAATAATACCCCGCTGTATATGTCTATATTAACCCAGTAAATTATTCGAGCACTTCTTATAATTCAGTAATTACGAAAATGATAGCACTATTATTTCTCAATTATTCGGCATGTCTTTAGTAAACGATACTTGAAAATTTAGGGACTGTCATTAGTGAAAAATGACAGTCCCTAAAGCTTCTAGCTAGATTTACCGCAAGGCACGTTATTGGTGCATGAACATTGGAAATAGTTTGACCCTTCCTCTACCTCAACATTATTTGAACTATCTAACACAGAAAAGCCGCCTTTGAGCATACCTTGCTCTGTTTCTTTAAGAGCCTCCATCTTAGCTACAAGAGCCTCGAAATTGGTTTTAGAATTCTCCATTTTGTTATTTTTTAGTTATTCATACAGTATTAATAAGCAATGATTGAAAATTTGGGGAGTATCATTTTTCACTAATGACACTCCCCAAGCTTTCTAGCTAGATTTACCGCAAGGCACGTTATTGGTGCATGTGCACTGGAAATAGTTAGTGCCTTCCTCTACCTCAACATTATTTGAACTATCTAACACAGAAAAGCCGCCTTTGAGCATACCTTGCTCTGTTTCTTTAAGAGCCTCCATCTTAGCTACAAGAGCCTCGAAATTGGTTTTAGAATTCTCCATTTTGTTAAATTGTTTGGTTAAAAATTGTTTTGGTTAAAGTAGAGATATTTTTATTGAGAGAATATCCCTTTAAACTCTTCACTTTTTGCTTTAAAGCATTTTATTCATTGCTTTAAGGCATCTATTGATACGCCTTTCCATTGCATTGCGCACTACAAGGTACTTGACGGTTCAATACTTTACTTAGCTCTGACTCGTTCAGATTCATTTCCAAACTCTCTTTCCTTCACTGAAACCTTATTATTTCCGAAATTGTATCTCAGTGATATCCTCATCTGACGAGTATCATAATAGGTATTGTATTTTTGTCTTATATCATTAGTAAAAGTTATAAAATCAGGATTCGCAGTTCTCAATAAATCATAAACATTTATAGCAAATTGCAAACGATTTTTCATTGATGATGTCCTTATTCCTGCATCCAAACTCATTGAACTACTCATTTGGTATATAGTTCCCTTATTTGGAGATTCATATGAATAATTTATTTCCCCAAATGTTGTTTTATTTTTATTTAAAATAAAGTTATTTTTTATGGAAAATGAGAATCCGTATCCATTCTGAGCTGGAACAGACATCTTGTATTCTTCGTATATTTTAGAGTATGTATAATATGCATTCGCTTGCACATTGCTTTGCCACCACTTATATGTATCAAAAGAATAAGATTGAGCAATACCGTACCCGTAACTGTTAAAATAATTTTTTCTAGTAAAAATTTGTTGTTTAGTTATTTCATTTATCAGAGGCAGTTGACTGAAGCCATTATTTTTTATTTGGGCGAATAACGTAGTGAATAATTTTTGCTTATAACCGTATGTTAACTCCACATTGTTATTAAAGGAAGGCTGTAGAAAAGGATTCCCTTCTGCATAGGAGTTAGCATTAGTATACCACTTAAAGGGGTTTACTTCCCAGTACGCAGGTCTATTAATCCTTTTGCTATAATTTAAATTAATGAAATTATTTTCATTAACCAAGTGCAATAAGTGAAAAGTGGGAAACAATTTATTGTAGTTGTACTTATAGCTTATGTCGGTATTTTTAGAAACACCATCAGTTCTGGTATGCTCGTACCTTATGCCTATCTTGCCTTGCCATTTCTTACTAATTTTTTTAGAAAATTCTGTATATAAAGCTTGTATATGTTCGTCGTATTCAAAATTATCAGTTTGTTGTGGATCTAGAATAGGTTCTCCTAATGTTTTATTAATAAAAGCAATGCCACTTTTAGTATTAGTGGAGCTGGTCCTTCCGCCATATGAAAGTTCACCCCATTTTAAAGAATGACTGTAATCAATCCTCATTGCATAGTTATTGATATTAACATCACCCGTATTATCTGCAATGAGTTTTTGTAGTTCTTGACCATCTATACTAACCTGCCTTGTATCAAATGATCTAACTTTATTCTGACTGTAGTTGAAATAGTCTAAGTTAATGGATATTTTTTTTCTGCCGATAGTATCTAACTTTTGGTCAAGATGAAAATTTAAAGACGTATTTCCATTTGTTTCGTCCGTATTTCCCTTCGTCTGTATTTTACTAAGTGCAATTTCATTATCTAGTATATTTATATTTGCATTTTCAATATTATTGGGATTAGATTGATTTTGCGATACTATAAAACCAATATTTGATTTCTTATTAAGTTGATAATCCATGTTCATTCTTACACTATATAAATCTTGCTTATTTTTCCTTTTTGCATAACTATTCCACGTTTGATTTGGGTAATTTATCTCGTATTTCTCAATAGTAGCAATATTCCCCGTTTTTATATCTGCAGTAGTATAAATCGATAACTTATTCTTTCTATAACTGAATGTATTACCTACTGAGTAAGCAGGATAAGTAGTTTGTATGTACGATGCCCTCGCTGAATTTTGCCATCTATTAACTATAGTTTTTTTCATAATGATATTTATCAGTCCACTATTTCCTTCAGCACTATATTTGGCTGGAGGGGTTGGTATCACTTCAATACTTTTAATATCATCTGCTGATAATCCTTTTAAATAGTTGGCCAGATTATCTCCTGATAGTTGAATGGGCCTATCATCTACCATTACTATTACACTACCTTTACCTATTATTCCTACATGTTCATTCAATACTTGTAATCTTGGTGTAGCCCTTAACGCATCTAGCGCTGTTCCTCCGAAAGCTGTAACGCTATTTTCAACGTTAAAAATTATTCTATCTACTTTTTGTTCAATAAGATTTTTTCTAGCCTCAACTGTAACATTCTTTAACATTATTACATCGTTCATCACTATATCCCCAAGATTAATATTGTCTAATAAGTTTACTTTATTTTCGATAATTTTACTTCCAAGTTGTTCTAAAGCTATAATATAATTACCTTTTTCTGCATTTATAGCAAAGAAGCCTAAGCTATCAGTTATTGCAAATTTTGTTTTCAAGCTATCTTTTCGCAGGGTAACGTATACGAAATTTATCGGCTTTTTTTCTGTATTTATGACTCTTCCTTTAATAGAATATTCTTGTCCGTAAACATCATTACGTATGCCTGATAGTATTACTATCATAATAATAATAATGCTTACAATAAAATTGCTATTACTTACACCTGAAGTATTGCTGTAAATTTTTAGCCTGTGCTGATAATATTTCGCTAAGTATGATTCTAAATTCATCGCAGATTTATTATTAGTTGTCGCAGACTGAATTACTTTAATAAGTAAAATTGGTAGAAGTGATGGAAAAAGGATCGTCTAAAAAAGAGCAGGATACTTATTAGATGAATGCTGTCCTACCAGCACAGTAATGGCTTCGGTGCTTTAATAAGAGTCCGTTGTCAAGATTAGGTTACTGACGAAACTAATCAGTCACTATAATGCCACGTGTAGTGACAATTACCTAGCTTAAACTTCCCGCTACCAATGGCACCGGACTCATGTAACCGTTCTTTAAGTATCCTAGTAGGAATACCGTGTGCGGACAAGCAGGTGTTTGGTTCAGTCGACAGCCCAAAAGCTGTTGGCTAGCCAACGCTGAATTATCACTCCCAAGGAAATGACAAGTCCAACTGCCTGGTTACTAACAGGAGTAAGGAGCGAGGATAGGCAAGGAAGCGGCAAATAGGAGAGAGCGCAGTAGGCGAGCGAGGGTGAGCAACCACTAGATTTGGGTAGGGGGCTTACCGCTGGTAATATAAAAATTTATTTCGCAGAAAACATTACTAAAGTATTACTAAATACCAAAATAGTTACGGGATATACTTAGAATCATACAGTCGCTATGCTATAGTCTGAATCAGTTAGTAAGAGAAATCTTCTTAAGCTCACTGCAAGGAAGCCTTCGCCGAGCAAGTTGTGCAACGCTACAGTTTCATTTCTTACGTTGACTGCTGGTCAGGAAAAAAGAAGAAAGCCCGTAGCCGGAGCGGCCACGGGCTTCACCGTTTGATTCTACTGTTGCTGAAGTAGCCACCGATTCCTAGCGGGTGACTTCTTACCCCCGTCTCGTGCAAGGTGTATTCACCCAGTTATCAGTGGTTGCTGAATCAGGCAGCAGAAAGCAGTTGATAAAAAACTTTATCAGTTTGTAGGGCAGGCCTCACAGCCTGCTTAGAGCGGTCATGGAAGAACTTGCATGCGGAACAGACGTTGCTGATTTGCGTCCTGAAAAACGAATACGACGACGAAGCGAGCGTCTCGTCTAATCCGTTTCGCTTGAAGCGTAAAGCCCAACGCAGCTAATAGCTTCTGCACAAGGCGTGGCATCGGACGCGTAAAGCGGCCGTTTTTAAGATTGACGACCATGGAGTAATTGAGTTGCTGTTTCTCAGTCCATTGCTTCAAGTCACCATGGAGAAAAGAATTTAGCTGGTGTTGTACATAGTGTAACCCTTCCTCATAGGAAAGGAAAAGGTCGGCGCCTGGCGTAGCCAGGGGGGACGGTACCGAATCAGACATGAAAACGAGTGCAAAAGGTGTGGGAGCATAGTAGACGGAGGTAAGAAGGAATCAATATACATAAATTCAGTTGCTGCTACTCACCTCGGCAACAGGACGATTGGCGCTACGCTTATTCTAAATATGTGCGTTAGAGTATACTTACCCCTTTACCTGCTAGCCCAAATAGTATTGCGCCACAAAACACGTAGTAATAAAGTAGCATTCGGAACGAAAAACGCTCCCTTGTTCTTACGTCTCGTAATCATGTGTTTTTGGATCTGTGTGCAGTCCTTGCTGCTGGATGTGCACATACCTGAAATGCGTGACGTTCAGTTTTTGGAGGCGCACCAGTCGTGGCGAAAAACTCAGGCGCAACCCACAATGGTCATGCTGCTGACGACCTCTGTGGATAGTCAGGATCTGTTGCGCATTGATGAGTTACAGATTGACGAACTGGTGAGCAAACCGCTGACAGAATAGAAAAGCAAGCACATGCTCCAATTGCATTTCCTGCACTGTTTTTCCACCTGGAGCACACTACACGACCTCACTTAGCAGAATCGTGATGCTGTAATCGGAAAGGGCTGTGAATAATACCTAGGCAATGGTTAATGGTGCTTACTTAACTACACCGCAAACCTTGCCAGGACTAGTCTAAATGGCACACGTCTTTAGACGGGCGTACAGAAATCTTAAGAACCTTTCATCGGTTGGCTACAACCCCTATTCAAAAACCAGCTTGAAGCAGCAAAAGCTTTTTCTCTAAGTGAAAACTTTTCCGTACTTGTCACCGCCACCACAAACCAATTAACAGCAGGCCCAACAGGCCTTGCTGGAGGATAGGTGGAGAAGCAGTAAACAGCATATAGGCTGAATTTGTGCGAAGAACCTACCAACTGTGGTGCTGGGAAGGTAGGTTGATTTGGGTTGCAGCGGCCATCAATTTAGCGTATCTAGGACCCGCAGTATGACAGTGACAATCTGCGTCCGACCCACCCGTTGTTCTTCTGCGGGATGCACCTTTAAATAAGCTGTTACTAACGTCTGCACGTAGTCTAGAAGGTCATATTGTCTCAAGTGGGCAAGGTCTAGAGTTATTTGCCACCAATCAGCTTGTTTATAGTAGGTCGGGCTTAACCAGAGTTGGTTGTGCTCAACGAAAGCGAAGAGGCGGTCTCCAAAGGCGGCGTGCATGCACTAAGGTATATAATAAAGAGACAACTCTCTGTTGAATAACTATCTATCGTTAGTTAGAGTCGCGTTTTCGCCCCTGGTAGTGGCTGATAACAAAGACTTTTTCTGCGTTTGCAGTGTAGGGCTAAATTGTTTTGTACTGGAATAAATTGAAAAATTTCTGTGGCTAGTTATCTCCTTTAAATGTACAAGTCAGCGTACCAAAGAGGGGGCCACTGGGAGCGGTAAAAGGACTTGAAAACGGTCCAATAAAGTTGTTCAGCAATCTAAGTACAACTTGCATCTTGCATCCACAGGAAAGGTGTACCGTGAAGAAATTTAGCTAAAGGTTTCGTGGCTTGATCCGGTAGTTGGCCCTGAATCTTGCATCCCGGCACGCACTGCCGTGAGCGCCGCCAGAACGGTGGCGAGGGTTGGTCCCTGCTGACTCATGGTTCTGACTAGCGGACTACGGTTCTGTAAAGCGAGCTCGGCATCTAATAATGCCAGGAGGCGCGCACGAACAGGCCGTTCTGCTACGAGTTGCTGAAGATGACGGCCCAGTACGCGGGCGCCGACCAGCAACGTCAGCTTGGTTGTATCCGGGGTTTCCTCCTCCGAGAGCAAGTCGAGATGATGGTTATAGATCTCCTCGGTCACTAAGTTGAAATAGAGGGCCAGCAAGCCCCAGAGATCGGTGGCATCTTTGCCCCGTTCCGGCCGATCCTGCCACGCTAGCAGCTTCAAGATGACAATACCCGGCAAGGTCACGACTCGCCAGGGCTGCCCCGCAGGGGTGATCATGGTCGCCGCGCCCGCTAGCACTTCAGTAAAACCCACCGTAGAGATACGCTCCACCCCGCGAGTCGTGAAATGCACCGTGCCCGCTTCATCCGCGATGGCCCCGAAAGGCATCAGGTCGATCGTGACCCGACTTGCGTTGGGGGCCGGCTCATACAGCAAGCAGAACGCGCTATGCACCGTCAGGCGGAAGCCTTCGTGTTCCTGCAGCCAGCTCAGCAGGGCTTCGTATTCGGCCGTGTCGTGGATGAACACGGCTAGATCCAGATCCTTGGTCATGCGCCGCGTCGGCTCGTCATAGACCTGGGTTAACCAGATTTCGCGGGCCACCGCGCCGATCAGGTAGAAGTCGATGCTGAACTGCGCAAAGCCGCGCTGCAGCGCTTCCATCGCCTGGCTCATCCCGGCCGGTTGCAGGTGCTCAGGCCAGATCGGATAGGTAGCGCTCATACAGTAAGTGGGCCACGTCCCGGTTGCGGGGATCGGCGGTTAGGAGTAAGTCGGCATAGGCCAGCAGCGGGGGCACCGCTTGCGGGTGGGCTTGTTCCACCGCCAAGGCCGTGGGCATCGGAGAAAGTACTTCTACGTTGCCGGTAGGATCCGGCACCAGCCGCAAATTACGCATGACCGCACTGCGCGATAAAGTTGAATACAAGGTAAAGAACTCTGGCAGTAAGTAGCCGTCGAGCAGCAAATGCGCCGCGGGTTCGCTGCCCCACGCCGCTTGAGCTCCCAGCTCTACGTCTTGCCAGCCTTGCCGAGCCACATTCGGATCAAGCCAACGGTAGCGCTGGGCGGCTAGCTTGGGACGGACGACTTCCCCGTAGGCTTCCACCCAGCGGCGTAGCACCTGCGTTGGTTCCGTCCAGCGGCGGGTGCCCTCTTCCTCGCGCAGCAGGCCCAGTTGCTGTAAGCTGCGCAGCAGGATGCTCACGGAGCCGAGGGCTACCTGGGCCTGCTCGGCCATGCGGCGGTAACTGGCTTGTAAGAGTGCAGGCGTACTCAGCAGCTGGTAGAGCAGCTGCACGCCCGCCGGTTGAAAAGCCCGGTGCGGCCCAGGCGCTGCCACTTGTGCTTGCCGCTGCCCACGGATCAGCACCAAGAAGGGCGGGTCGGTCGAACGGAGGTAGGCATTGCCCGCTGTATCGAGATAACATACCCCCTGGCGCTGCAGCGCTTGTCCCAGCGCATCGGACACATATGGAACAACCAAGGCAAGTGGCTCGGTACTTTGCTGGTTTCGAGCGCGTAATTGCGCCAGCATCGTGGGGGTAAACTTTCGCTTGGCTTCTAGTCGAAAACAGCAGGCCGGTTCCCCGATTAAGAGTCGACCGTCCAAGTGAAGGTGAGCATTACCTGTGGCTATCACTTCCTGCTCCTGTACCTGAACTGACTGTTGCAACTGCGCCTGCAAGGCCGCTGCTGCCAGATCCAATAAGTTTTGCTCCGTCCAAGTGTTCATTATTATTGTATGTTCACTGCTAGTGAACATACAATAATAATGAACACTTAGCATTCAAGCTAATGGTAGAGTGACTGTTTACGGCGCTTTTTAAAGCTAGAAAGAAGCGCTTACTGCTCTTAACCGAGCTGCAAATCTTCGTGCAACTAACTGCGATCAGAAGTTTATGCACCGGAAAGGTCTTTTTAACTGCTGTTAGATCTCGGATCCGTGCTATTTAGGCTGAAGCTTTTTATATTGCTCTGCCACTTACAGTGCCGTTATACTTGATAGCTAGGGGAATATACTAGCTATTTTATTCTTACGCCTATCCTACCATGTTGTCTTTCCCTCTACGCGCCGGCTTCACGGAGCCATTGATTAACAGGAGTGTCGCTAACCAGGTGTTTGCTAGTACTGCGCCTAATTAGTTAGCCAATAAGCGGTCACTGAAAAAGTACAGGGAGCCTGCTGTAACAAAGACAATAACAGCGATCTCTACTTCGAGTAGCAGGCACCTACCTGTCGTCATTGGGGCCCTAATTGGCTGCCTGATGTCACCCTTGCTGCCTCACTCGTGATGAACATAGCGGCGGCGATCCTAGATCCTGTTTCTAGTTAGTAGCAGTCGTATCATGGTTGGCTTCACCTACCTATCTATCATTCTATTAGTTCATCTCCGATGCTCTTCTACATCCTGTCAGCAGTACTCGGTATCACCTTATTACTCCTAGCCTTGTTGTTATTTCGCTTGCGAAAAGCCAAGGCACTGTATCACGAGCTAGACCTTGCGCATCAAGCCCAACTAGCAGAGCAAGCAGCAACAGCGGCGACGGAAAAGCAAGCGTTGCTCACTACGCACCAGCAACAACTGGCGCGTTTTCAGACAATCGTCGACGTGGAAGCGGAACGCGACCGCCTTCAAGCCGAAATGCAAGCGGAAAGAAATCAAGTACTCTCCCAACTAGAAAAAGCCCGTCACCAAGCCGAGCTGGACCAGCAGCGCCTCCTAGCTGAAACGGATGCCAAACGGCAGCACATCTTGGGGGATTTACGCGCGAAAGAAGCTGAATTGCAGACCAATCGTGTGCGTATGCTGCTACTGCTTGAAGCGCAGCGCAAGGAAGCCGATGCGATGCAGCATCGCATGGGGGAGCTACGGAAAGAATTACAAGTGCTCGACGAGCAAGCAGACTTGCAGGGATTCGGCTTTTACCAAGCGCGTTATTCGTTTGAGACTTCCACCAGCTATCAGTTGGAACTAAGCCATATTCGCGAGCTACAGAAGCGAATGGTTGCCGCGAAAACCGCCGCTACCTGTGAGGCGGAATGGACCGTCAACGGCAGTGTCGTCGAAGGCCGAAAGCAAACCACTCAAACCCTCAAGCTGATGCTGCGCGCCTTTAATGGCGAGTGTGATGCGGCCGTTGCCAAAGTCAAGTACAACAACGTGATGGTAATGGAAGCCCGCATCCAAAAAGCCTACGAAGTAATTAACTCCCTCGTCGTGGTCCAGCGCGCCAGAATAGCCCCCACCTATTTGGAACTCAAGCTGAAAGAGCTTTATCTAGCGCACGAATATCAGGAGAAGCTACAGGCGGAAAAGGAAGAGCAACGCCAAATCCGCGAGCAGATGCGGGAAGAAGAACTGGCCCAGCGAGAAATTGAAAAAGCGCGGGCCGAGGCGGAAAAGGAAGAGAGGCGCTATGTGGAGGCGCTGCGGAAAGCGCAGGAGGAAGTCGCGTCGGCCAACGGGGTCAAACAAGCGAAGCTGCTGGCTGAAATTGAACAACTGCAGCGCAAGCTAGAACAGGCCAGCACAAATAAGGAACGCGCCTTGTCGCGGGCCCAGCTCACCCGCTCCGGGCACGTCTACATTATCTCCAACGTGGGCTCGTTTGGAGAAGACATCTACAAGATTGGAATGACGCGGCGCCTGGAGCCCATGGACCGCGTACGGGAGTTGGGCGATGCTTCTGTTCCTTTTCAGTTTGACGTGCACGCCATTATTTACTGTGAGGATGCTCCGGCACTAGAAGCTATCCTACACCGCGTTTTCCACGCACGGCGGGTCAATCAGGTAAATTACAAGAAAGAGTTCTTCCGCGTTTCGTTGGCTGAAATCGCCAGTGCGGTGCGGGAGCATCATGCCGAGATTGAATTCACGCTAGCCGCTGAAGCGGCTGAATATCGCAAAACAGTTGCTTTGCTCACGACAACCAGTGTCAACTAGTCCTTTTTTATTATTTCACTTCTTATCTTCAATGGAATACAAAGTAGTCCCCTTCACGGCTTCAATCGCCAACAACGGCACCGCCGAACATGCTGCTAACCAGTTAGAGCAACTGATTCAACAACATGCCACTGCTGGCTGGGCTTATGTCCGCCTTGAGCAAGTAACGACAACCGTGGCCGGTGATAATGGCTGCTTTGGTCTTGGGGCTACGCCTCCCCGCACCACCACGGTATCGATGGTGGTTTTCCAAAAGTGAGGTGGGTGTTATTGCTACTCATTCGGAGTTACTGGCTTTTATGGCCTCAAGCGACACGACGCCGGTGCTTATTTCGACTAAGTTGTTCGCGCTATGTATACCAGACAGCACGTAAGCATGGCCTGCGCGCCGGGTTAGCCGCTTTACACCGACGCACGCAGCAATGCCGCCCAGGTAGCTACCTCTTTCGCCATCCTATTACCGGCTCAAAGATGCTTCAGTTGGTCGATGGCACTCAGCTTTCGGCATCGGAGATGGCAGTAGATTTATCAAACCTACAGTAGTTTGTTTTATTAAGGATTTCCTTTACGGAAGAGCAGATTACAACCATAAGCTAAAGGCCATCCAGGTTGGGTGGCCTTTAGCTTATGGTATAAGTAAATGCGCAAAAAAGGGTACCGAAAACAGGCGCAAAAAACGGCGTACCCAGACTGTATTCGCAGGCTGAGAAACTGCGTAAGAACCGGTCGATTTAGGTAGTGCAGGAACAAGAACAAAAATTCTTGTTAGGACCGCTAAACTGGGTGTTGGCGGGAGCAGGGTGTATCAGAATACAGCTGTAGCTGTTACAGAACTCTGCGTCATATATCTGAGCAATTGCCTTACTACTTAATGATTCCCTAAAACTGCCCGATGAGCACTTTTTTTACAGCTGATACCAGTTCGTATATACCGTTCTTAAGGTATAGTTAGAAGACATTAGCGTTTATAACATGTATGATGCTTACCCTCAATGATAGTAAGCTAACATGTTTGATGATGCGCTATTGCATAATTCCCTTCAGCTCAACCAATATTTGTTCTATATATCAGAACCAGGTTTGTGCAATTAGTTAAGTAGTATAAGTGCAATTAGGCGCTTTGATAATAAACAATGAGTAGTTTAGCGAATATCAATGGGTATAACTACCTATTATTATCAATAAAATAGCATATACAATTCATTTTGCTATATTTGTGCTCGGTATTTTTACCAAACGCACTAAAATGCCTGCTCAGTTTAATAAATATCAAGAAGTAGATAAGCTGCTTGAAAATGTGCTAAAGAAGTCGCGTATGGACCTTCGCAAGCTATTCGATGCCCGTGTGAAAGCGGAAGGTATATCTCCGAGCGCCGCCCTGACTCTGCTCAAAGTAGAACACCGAGCACTAACTGGTGTTTTTGATGCTACTCAGAAACGTCACGACCTGTTGATGTTGAACCGACTGGCGGATTTTCTACAAATACCCTTTGAGCAGTTAGTAACAGAGCTAGTTGAGAACTTAGAGATCAATTACGCTTACGAAGTTAGCGCCACGCGGAAAGAGGAGTTCATTCGGCGTAACTTCAACCTACCCTATCTCAAGCAGATAGGCTTGATTGACGACCATAGGGACATTCAGCATGTCGAGCAGGCGCTGGTAGAGCATTTCGGCTACGATTCCATTTTCGACTACGACAAGGAGGCTGTTGGTATTGCTTTCAGCAGTGGCAAACCCAAATCTAAAACCACTTTTGAAAAGGACTTCTGGGCTGCTCGCTCAGCGAAAGTGCTTAGCGGCATCAATAACTTCTTTCCTTACGACCGCGACAAGCTTAAGGCCTATATTCCTCATATTCGCTGGCACTCTATGAATGTCAAAAAGGGGTTATTTCAGGTCATTAGAGATTTGTTCAAGCTCGGCATTACCGTAATTATGCGCCCCTACGATGCGAAGCTGTATGCTCGTGCCGCTACCCTCGCGGTTAAGAATGGGATAGGCGTTGAGAAACCCGGTATTGTGCTGACTCCCTATAGCCAGTTCTATCCCACTATGTGGTTCGCGCTGCTACACGAGCTGCATCATGTGCTCTACGATTGGGACGAAATTAAAGCGCTTGCTTATCACATCACTGGCGAGTTGGACTTGTTTTCGATGGAGGAAACTGAGGCTGACGATTTCGCTACCAACATGCTGCTGCTAAGCAGCAAATACGATCAGATCAAGCCTCACATCGATAACCGAACTTTCGTGGAGGAATTTGCTAAGGTTAACCAAGTGCATTCCAGCATCATCTACATTCGCTACTGCCGGGAGATGGCTGAGACCGACCCCGATGTGTGGGCTAGATATCAGCATTTTATTCCCAAGCACACCGAAGCTATGTTAGCCTTGCCCGGTAACCCCTGGCAGAGCCGCGCTACCCTGAAAAAGATTGCCAACCAAACCCAGGAAGAATACTTTAAGGGAATCTAGAAATGACTCAATCGAAACAAATAAAGCTAAAAAACCAAAAACAGGTTGCCAAACGGGTAAGAATCAACCGGGAGGAAGAGTTGAATGAAATGTATGCCGCGGCCACAGCCCTGGTTGACAGTGCTGGCTTAGATGCGACCCTCGATAAAGAACTTGAGAAACAGTTTCTAGCCAAGTTTCGGCTCAATAATCCCAAACTGGCTCCCTATATAGGCGAATTACAAGCCTACGTTAAAACATTTCCTCGCGAATTTTACGAGCAAATTTACCGCCTGCATAATTGGCCGATCACACCTGAAAGCATCCGCAACCGGCCTGGCGTAGTGGGAAAATGGACGATTGAGCTGGTATACAGACGTTTTCCATCAGGTATGGTAGAAGAATTACGCGCTCGCAACCTACGTCTGCCCAGCGGCGAGTTGCTGCACAAGCATTTTCAGCTACTTACTACCGAGGGCTTAGATAAGTTGAATGAGTTTATTCGCGAGGCTATTGAGCTGATGAAAAGCTGCGCTTATTGGAGCCAATTTACGAGCCGGTTTGCCCGTAAATGCGGTCAGGATTGGCAGTCAGATGTATTTGATGGTAGCAGCAACTGATTAAGCAAGAAAACATGGCTGACCGTACTGACGCATTCATAAGCTACAGCCACGCCGACCAGGCCTGGCTTCAGCGCATCAAGGTTCACCTGCGCCCATTAGAGCGCGACCACGGCATTGTTATCTGGCAGGATACCAACTTGCGTGGGGGGCAGCGGTGGCGACAGGAAATAGATCAAGCGCTGACCAAAGCCAAAGTAGCTATTCTGCTGGTTAGTCCTGATTTTCTAGCTTCTGATTTCATTCATGATAATGAGTTGCCTCCCTTACTGGAAGCTGCCGAGCAAGAAGGATTGGTCATTCTTTCCGTTATCGTCAGCGCCTGCGCTTTCCGCCGCAGTCCGTTGAGCGAGTTCCAGGCTATTAATACCCCTGATACCCCGCTTGATTCCTTAGCGCCAGGCGAGGTAAACAAAACGCTGGTTAAGCTCTTTACGCGAGTTGATGAGCTGTTTGCAGCAGCTGGGCCTGCCGCTACCAAGCCAGTTGCCACTGCTGCGTCGAAGGTCACTAACGTAGCCTTAACTCCTGCTCTCAGCTTGTCCGAGACGCCGTCCTCGGCTGCTCCACTGGCGCTGCTAGTAAAAGCTGACGGCCAGTGGGAAACCGTCGCCGTTACCTTCAGCCAGATAGGGGGCGGTGAGCTTAGTCTGACGCTCCAACCGACCAGCCCTCTGCAACGAGCTTTCTTAACCAGCCTGACTCAGCACAATGCACTTAGCAGCATCGTGTACAACGAGCAGACCTACCTCTGTAAGCTCCGCGATCTTGATAGCTTCACAGAAGGGAATAAAATGGAAAGCTGGAAGTTAGTAGCCAGTCTGCAAACGCTACCTACCTCCCAAGATATGATTTATAACGGCATTAGTCCTGCTGCCCAGGCTCAAAGCAAAGCCAACATACTACTGCTGAATGAGCGGCTAGCAGAGAGTAATATTCGCTCTCCATTTGGGAGGCTGATGAGAGTAGCCGAAGACTATGTGCCTCCGCTTTTTGCCCTTTACCACACACTAAAGCGCGATAGCGAGCGATTCCAGCAAGTAGCTCCCTTAGTTGCCGCTTGGTATCTCCAGATGAGCGGTATCGTGGCGGATATTTTACAGCTGACAACCCAACTCAATGGCAACAAGTTGACCATTGCCTTCGAGGGCCAACGCCCTACAAATAGCTACGACAGCCCTAGCAGCATCAGCGTCAACGGACAATGCGAGATACCTGACTATTTGCCCACTGAAGCCCTACCTCTTCGGTTGACCAAGTTGAGCAGCCAGTTCTGAATTAATAGATAAAACCAGTGACAAAGTTAGTCACGCGGCATACAGCCACTATGTATTGTGGCTTCCATTAGTGCCTTATAATTACATGCAGACTCTAAGATAGATATTTAGTATTGCGCTATAAAAACTACCCGCTGTTACTTGGCAGCAACTCTCATGGATAAAGCCCACTTCGAGCGTCTGTTCTCCACCGGCCGGTTGGCCCGCTTCTACCTAGCCGCCGACTAAGATACCACTGAGGCCTCCGCCCTTTACACAGCGAATATCCAGCTCTCCGAAAGTCTCTATCCCTGCTTGGCCGTCACGGAGATAGTCCTACGCAACTCCCTGCACCGATCCCACACAAGGCCGCATACTAGCCGACTTCCAACCTGAGCTCGGCAAAGCGTAGAAGTACGTCCGCAACCGCCGTGAAACCCTTTCGGCTGATAAAATAGTGGCCGAGTTGACCTTTGGCTTTTGGTCGTCACTATTCAACCGGGCCTACGAGTTGGTGCTCTGGAAGCAGCTGCGCCTGGTTTTTCCTCAACTTCCCAAGCTCGACTGCCAACGGGCTATTGTGTCGGCCACCATCAACGCCGTAACTGCATGTACCACCACGAGCTGGTAGCGTGGCGGTTACTTCAGCTTCGACAACAGTATGAGCAGGTATGCACTTTACTTGGCTGGCTCGACCCACAACTGCTTACTTGGCTCCAACCCCTCGACCGTTTTCCCGCCTTGTGGCAGGCCGAGCATGAGCGTCGTACCCGCCCCGCTATTCTCTAAAAAGCAAAACCCGGCTCCATAACCAGTATAAAGCATCTGGGATAGGGAGTACCGGGACTACACGGCCAGTATACACGCCGCAAGTTTCTCAGTAAAGCAAATTCGTTTTTTACACTTACCGCTTAGCTGCCGCTGGCCCACATTTCTCAAAAGCTAGCGCTCATTGGTCGCGTAGCGGCAACTAAGCGGGCCGTGTTGTTCGTTCTAGGCACAGCTGCTCAACAAATGCTACACGAGCTGCTAAAGTAGGTTTAGGAAGGCTAGCTTCGGCTTTGTATCATTTCACAAACGCCCGTGGCTGTTGCAGAAGTGGTAGCCTGTTACTGGGTGTTTTCGTAGAGAGAGGATGCAAGGCCACAAGCAGTTCACCGATCAGGTTGTCAGCCAGTTCCGCCTTTCCGAGCGGGTCCCGCCGCATAATCTCTACCGTCGACTCGACAAGATGCTCGACCTGCACTTCCTCTACGAAGCCACGCAGGATCTCTACAGCCACACGGGCCAGCCCTCGCTGGATCCGGTCGTGTTCTTCAAACTGGTCCTGGTGGGCTATCTGGAAAACAGTACCAGCGACCGGCGCCTGCTCGAGCAGTGCGCCCTGCGGCTGGACATTCTGCTGTTCCTGGGTTACGAGCTGGACGAAGAACTGCCCTGGCACTCGACGCTGAGCCGCACCCGCCAGCTCTATCCAGCGGCTTTGTTCGAGCAGCTCTTTGACCGGGTGTTCCGCTTATGCGTGCAGCAGGGATTGGTGAAAGGCGATACACAAGCCCTGGACTCGGCCCCTGTCAAAGCCAACGCCTCCCTCGACAGCGTGTGCGAAAAGCGGCCGCCAGCGCTGGTTCCGCCCTTTACCGTGGTTGGTCAAGAGCCCGTCGCAGCCGCCCCGCCGCCCGCTTCCCTGCGCTCAGCACCCGCCCATCAACTCCGCTACGAGGCCACCCGGCAAGCCAAGCGGCAGCGCGAGCCCGGTGCGTTAGGCGCTCACCATGCCCAAGCGCGCCTGCTGAGCAATAAAACCCACTACAGCCCCACCGATCCCGACGCCCGCATTTCGGTCAAGCCCGGCAAAGCCCGTGCGCTCAACTATCTCTGTAGCTTGGCGGTGGATACGGCCTACGGGGTGATCAGCCACGTGCAGGCGGACTTAGCCGATAGTCGCAATAGCCTTCACTTACCCGGCTTGGTGCAGCACCTGCAACAGCGCTTAACTGCCAACGACTTGCACCTACGGGACGTGGTGGCTGATACCGGCTACTCCAATGGCTTCAACTACGTCCTGTTAGAGCACCAAGACATTATGCCTTGGATTCCCGTGTTTGGCGCCTACAAACCCGTTATTGACGGCTTTACCTACCAGGCCTCGACCGATGAATATCGGTGCCAAGCTGACAAACCGCTGCCGTTTCGCAAGTACCGCACCACGGCCGATGGCAACTGGATGAAACACTATCGCGCCTTCTATCAGGATTGCCAACACTGCCCCTTTAAGGCCAGTTGCGTACCGTATGCGGATCACAAGCAGCTGAATCGCTCCGCCTTTGATGCGGCCTATCATCGGGCGTGGCACCGACAGCGCAGCCGGCAAGGCCAGCACATGCGCCGCGTCCGCCAGCGGACGGTCGAACCCGTGTTTGGCAATCTACTACACCAGTACGGCTTGCGCCGGATCAACGTGCGCGGCCAGGCGGGAGCGCACAAGTCCATGCTGCTTGCCGCCATCGCCTACAACCTCAAAAAGCTCCTGCGTTATCGCCCCCAGCGGTTACTGCGGCTGGCAATTGCCCTACCCCCGCCCCCGCCACCCCCTCTAGGACGACTTTTCTGGCTTCGAACACGGCACCAACTCGCCAAAATGGAGAGCAGATAGTCACACTCTATAATGGAACAGGAGTTCTGCAACAGCCATGCCCGTTGAGAAGATGGTACAGCAGTGATCGCCAACCTGGCCCTAGTTACCTTTTATGAGCTCATCCGTTGCAGTAGTCTAAGAAGGGGGGAGGCCGACGATAAGGTGCACCCTGCCGGCAGCAGAAAGGGCGTTTCCTGCGAACGGACCGAAACACTAGTTGGCAACTGCTACTCGCTGTTTCGGGTAGATCGCGAGAAAGGCCCTTTCTGCTACTACTGTCTAGGCAGATATGCCTCCAGCTGGTGGTCCTAGCTGCCAGAGTGGACAGGGCAAGCTGGGGTAGTATGCCAGACGCGTGAGACTGGAACGTGCCTGCAACGGCCAAAAACGGCCTTCCCATGACGTCTGGGCACTTAGGCGTGAGATTGGGATTTACGTCGTCTCCTCTGTAGGGAGTTACTAGCCTTTACTACCTGCCAATAGCTACTTCGGGCAACATAGATTGCAAGCCGGCGAGCAACATACTGCTGCTGCTCTGCCGCAAGCTCCCTACTCTAAGTCGGCGAAGAACTGAGCCAAGGTCAGCTGATGAATATCCAGCAAGCGCAGCAAGCTCTTCATGGTGATGTTGCTGCCGGCCTCGTGTTTTCCGTAGCTCACCCGCGAGAGCTCATGCTCGAAGGCGAAGGTTTCGTACGACTTGTAGCCCGCGGCCAAGCGCAAACGACGGAGTTTAGCAGCTATTCGGTGGAGCCGAGGATCAAGGGGGGCAGCAGACTTCATGGACCACGAAAGTCTGGCTTGCGCTTCTTAAAAATAACCAGTTATAAATACCTTATTTTATAATACTTATTATAGTAAGTAAATTAGCACCCCCTCCTACGCTCTATTGCTTTTTTTAATTCCTGACCAATGCTAGCTTCTGCCACTACTTCCGTCCGCTTTTTTGATCATGCTCTAGCGAGTCCTGCCTTCCTACTCGAGCAAGGCATCACGCATTTTCATCGCACCAGAAAGCACTGCCTGTTTGCCGAGCAAGATGCAGCAGGAGCGTTTCGCCTGTATGCACTCGTTTACTGTGAAGGTCTTTACCTAATCGATCCGGCCACGGTATCACGCGTGGCGAAAGCTCCAGAGCTGACATCGGAGGAGCTTAAGCGCTTAGCCACGCGGTGGCTGCCGCGGCAGCAGGATCTGACCCTGGTAGGCCAGCGCTTGCTGCAAGAATTTGACGACGATCCCACCTTGCCCAGCCTCACCCTGACCGCTTACGCCGCTGCCCGAGCGGCTGGTGCTACGGCCGCGACGGGGCGCTGGTTAGCCAAGTTCGTAAGCGGCGCGTTGCTCGGCTGTAGTTTCGATTATGCCTTCGAATACCGAACGAACGGGCTCTATATTGGTCCCCTAGAGGCTAAACAATCTTTTCATACGGAGCAGCAACAATTGAAAAAGCTGCAGGCAGCGGGTTTAGCCTTGGTGCAGAGTGAGCGCGGCGCAGTTGGGGCAACCATTCGTTTCCAACAAGCCGCACTCGCGCCGGCATTAAGCTTAGCACTTGCCCCTGAGTACTTCTCCTGCCTGTTCTACTAAGCATTAGAGATACTGTTCTTATGCTAACGATTAGTCCCGTAGACCTCGGGTTCGGGCAGTAGTTACTTGGAGCCTGGCAATTGCCAAGCGCAGAGTTGGCAATTGCCAACAAAACCGCCTTTACGCAACGCAGTACGGCTTTTCAGCAGTTAGTAGACCCGGCATATATTCCCAGAAATTGCCACGATGGCAATTGCCACACGGTAATGGGCGCGCTATGCTGCGTGTAACCGGTAATAATTTTGGTGGAAATCAGGTTTGATACTCAGCCTGTTAAGCCCTTTCAGATAATAATTCTGTTTATTTCGTTTTACGCTCTCCTTCGGATTCTTCGGCACTGGCAATTGCCAGTGCCGAAGAATCCGAATATCGGTCTGATCTAGGGCCTGCTGTAGCCGTTCTGCCCCCGTGGCGCCCGAAACCAGCAGCTTCATAGCGCCCAAACCAGTCCTGCTGTCCCTATTGCCAAGCCAACTTTGGTGGAGCAAGCACAGCCGACGACGCCTACTTTTTACGGCTGCAACGTGCCCTCAATCGAGTCATCTAAGGTCTGGCCGAGCAGAGCACCGATCGCAATTTTAACGCTCTGCACCGCGTTGCCGTGTTTATTGTCCCAGTAGTAGCCTTGCTCTGGGGTAACCTCGATGGCGGTCAAGCGGGGGTCGTCCTCGCCTTCCGTGAACCAGGTTTTGAGCAGCGGATTCCACAGTTCCTGGATCTTGGCCTTATCGGTTGAAATGGTGGCCGTACCCACCAGGCTCAAGAAATCGGAGTGGGCCGAGCCTTGCAGCAAGAGCTGCACGCGGGGATCCTGTTGCAGTTGGGCATTTTTGTGGCTGTCGCTGGCACTCAAAAACCAGAAATGACCCCGCTCGTCAGGCTCGTGCACGCCCATGGGGCGGGTAGCTAAGGTGCCGTCGGACTCGTAGGTGCAGAAGAAACACGTTTGGGCTTGCTGGGCCAGTTCGTGGATCTTTTGCACGGCCGCGGTGTGACTCAAATCCTGGTGGTTTTGCTCCGGCTGCTGCTGATTGATGCTATCCATGGTCGAAGAAGAGGGGGTGAGGGGAAACAAACAACAGCTTGTGCTACGCGCGGGGCAGGGGAAGGTTCTGCCTGGGCAACCTGAAAAGCAAACGCGCCGGTAGCCGCAACGCCCAAGTGCGGTACAGGGTATTGCGAGCGGTAGAATAGCCAGCAAGTGCTACCCCGTCAGCCAATCTAGCCTTGGTGAACAGGGTGGTTCAAAGGGTACGGGGGAAACCTACCGGCCGTTCAGCGGCGGTGGAGGTGCCTAGCTCCTTTCGTTTGCCCCACGTATCTTTTGCTACCCGTCTTGCCACGAGCTACTCTCGCCTCACCTGAATACGCCTTAGGACCAGCAAGTGGAACCACTTCGGTATTCTGCTAGCGCCACCTGGTTGACCGGTTCGGCCCGCTCCGTGAGGCGGCCCCTTAGTTCTTCGCTTGGTATTCTGCTCTAATCCAGCGAATGGCGCGCGGCACGACTTCGGCGGGCCGGAGCGGCTCGTCGGGGGCGAGGGAGTGGCCATACCGGACCAGGCGGCGGTCGGCGAACACGGCGGTGGTCAGCAAGAGCACGGACCCATCAGATAACTCAAAGCGGCTTCGGCTGGTCGATACCCCGCACGTGCCCGCCCCAAAGCTGCGGGTGTGCTTGCGGGCTTTGAAGGCGACGGCCACGGCCTCGCCTGAGCTAGCCGTTAAGGTATCGGTCAGCACGGCCACTATAGGGTTGGCCGACTTCAACGTATAATAAGGAGCAGTTGCGGCCTGGATGTCGCCGTCCAGCAAGGCCTTGCCTTTTTCGTATCGCCACGCAGTTTTCGTCTGATTCGCGTCAACCAGATAGCCGAGCGTATCGTCTCCCAGAATTGGTCCTGCCCCCACCAGCATCGGCCACATATTCCCACCCATATTCCCCCTCAAATCCACTATCCAGCCTTTTAACTCGGGCGTATCCCGTTCCTTGAGGTGGGCTTGTATGTTGGTCATATACGCGTCCAGCTGTTGCTGACGGCCGACCACCCACGGAATGCGGATGTAGCCGATATCCCCCGGAACCGGCTCGTCGGGGTAGGGCGGGAATAGCTTAGCAGGAGGTATTTCGGCTCCCTTTACCGGGCGTGCACCATAAAACTGCGTATGCTGATCGCCAAGAGCAGCGAGGGCATATTCAACCGCTGGATAGGCCTGCGCAATGGTGTTAGCACCACTTGCTTTCGCAAGCAAATTCTGGTGGAAAGTTACCCAGTTGATGGCCGCCCGATTAACGAAATTGGCTTGCACAATACGGACTACTTCCGCCAGATAGTTCCGCACCACCGGGGAGGGGCGCCTAGCTTCTGCCCGGCAAGAGGCAACGATGAAGAATAACAGGCAGAAGTAGCGTAGCCGTTTCATCCATCCAAGGTAAGACATGCCTAGAATATAGATAGCTGCCTAGGGAATCTGCGGCTACGACCCGCGCACCGACCACTTGCGCCCGGCTCACTGGTGGCACGTGGAGAATGGCCCGTGCAGTCGTTCACGTTTGCATGACAGCCAAGCGCCCGCTCATTTACCCTTTGGACCAACCTTTTAATCAAGGCCACCACTGTACCACGCGAATACATCTTTTACGGGTGCTTACACATTATGTTGATCGACCACTTCAGTACCTCTCCTATGCCGAAGCCCACCGCTGTTCTCAGGGGCGGGCTGCGTGCTGTTGGTGGATGTTCCACGGGGGTTGGACATTTTCGAAAGGAGCGTTTCGAAAATGTCCAACTACTAAAAAGCCCCCCCTGTTTCAGCCAGGCCTACTAGCCTATTCGCTAGCGGCGTTCAGGTCGTCTAGCCGCGCGCCAGCCGGTTCCGTGCTACGTGGCAGTAAACCAGCTGACGCGTCGTGGCTTCTTCCGTTTGGTGCGCTCATTAGCGGGGCGGGACGGGGCGGGACGACCACCCGCACGAGCCAGGGTTGCGGGGATGGAACCACGCGGCTTTTGGGGTGCGCCCCACCACCCGACTGGCCACGAGTGGCATGCCAGCTGCAGACCAGATCAAACAAGGCAATGACCAACCACCACAGGTACAAGCCGGCGGCCGTGGCTAGGCAGACGGGCCAGAGCGGGCCCCGCGGCGGCTCTTCGTTGCCAGCACCCCGTTGGGGGCCGATCAGCACCACGAGCACGATGGTGCCTAGGCCCAGCAATAGCAAGGGTTTCATCCCCCAGGCGGGCTGCCTCAGACTGGCCCAATACACCACGCCGGCCCCGGGCAGGAACCAGCCCCCGTAGACGGCCCACGCGCTTTCCGGTAGCCAACGGTAGTTGAGAGCCGTCGTGCCCAGTGGTGGCACGAGCAGGAGCCCGCCTAGCGCCAGCCCCAGCAGACAACTGATCCACGCCCTGGTGTGCACCCCTTTGCGGTCTGGCAACCGGTGTAACCGGGGTAAGCGGGCCAGAATCGTGAGGCCAGTTAGCAGACAGGTCCCTCCCAAAACACCCCCGAAAAGAAAGGAGTGGCGCTCGTACCGCACTTGAGTTTGCGCGGGTGGAAAGTAGGTCAGCAAGGCGTTGAACACTAGGTAGACCGCCCCGAATAGCACGATTAGTAAACTCAGACCGAGTAACATCATGCTGCGCAGTGCCTGGCGCGGGTTGCGCCGTCTAGGGGCCGGGTCAGCCCGCTCGCCCTGCTTGAGCACGGTGCGCATGAACTGGCCGAGCACCTGCTCGTCTTCCGCGTACGCCACGGGCGCCGGGCTGGAAAGCACATACCAGGCCCCCGACGTGACTTCTTGCCAGCTAGCACGCTCCCGGAGCATTGGGCGCGGACGAGCGGTCCCATCGCCTTGCGGGAAAGCCCGCTGCTGAGCGGGCGTAAGCCGGCCCGGGGAAGCGAGACGATCCCCGGACTGGTTCGGCGGTAAGCTGCCTTGGAGCCCGGCAGGCGCCGCCGAATTGCCGTAGCGCCAACGCGTGACGGCGGCGGACCGGGGGGCGCAGCGCGGGGCATCCTTCCCGGCCGGGCCGGCGAGGCAGACCGGGGTCACCGGCGCGGGAACAGCCAGTCCTTGCTGGCCCCAGTGACCCCGGTCTGCCAGTGGGGTTGGTCCTGAGGGCCGGAGCGGGCAGGAAGACGGCTCATCCATCACGTTGCTAGTAAATTACTTTGATCAGGCGAAAGAACGTCATTCCCCTTCCACGAAAGCCCATTCGTCCCGGTGAGGATAATGGTTGAGCTTGGTACATGCATCCGTGCTAGCACGGAGTTTTCGCCGCGTACCGCTTCCCCTCTTGCCCGGCCGCGCAGTGGCTGGTAGGAGTCGACGCCGTCTTTTGGAAACGGTCTAACGCCCGTATCTTTGTCCCGACAATCTCTTCGCGCTGCTGGCATGGCTTACGTTGCGTATTACCGGGTCTCCACACTGCAGCAAGGCAAGAGTGGCTTAGGGCTGGCGGCCCAGCAACAGATAGTGCGCAGCTTTGTGAAAGAAGCAGCCGTGCTGGGCGAGTTTGTGGAAGTCGAGAGTGGCAAGACGGCCGAGCGACCCCAACTGCGCCAAGCCCTGCAGCTGGCCAAGGCCCGGGGGGCGGTGCTGGTCATTGCCAAGCTCGACCGGCTCTCACGCAATGTGGCCTTCATTGCCTCGCTGATGGAGTCGGGCGTGGAGTTTGTGGCCTGTGATCAGCCGCAGGCCAACAAGTTTACCGTACACATCTTTGCCGCCCTGGCCGAACAAGAGCGGGATCTAATCAGCGAACGCACGCGCCGCGCGCTGCAGGTGCTAAAAAAGCAGGGGAAACAACTAGGCTCCCCGCAGAACCTGACCGCAGCGGCCCACGCGGAAGGGCTCGCGACCCGACAGCGTAATGCCCGCCAGCACGAGGGCAACCGCCAGGCCACGGCCTTGATACTGGCGCGGCTCGCGCAGGGGCACAGCTATAATCAGATTGCCGCGGAGTTGGCGAGCTTGGGCTTTCGTACGCGGCGGGGGTGCGCCTTCACCCACAAGCAGGTGCAACGCCTCGCCCAGCGCGCCCGCGAAGGCCTAGTTAATGGCCAGTAGTCCGGGCAGATGTCGGGTGGTGGCGGGTGCAATAGCTAGTCACGTAACGACCAGAGCCTGTTCGCCCCGGTTACGGCGTCGGCAGACTGGAAAAGTCAAATAGCTCGCGTACCTCCACCTGTAATGTGGTGGCTAGCACAAAAGCAGTACTGATACTGGTGTTGATCACTCCGCGCTCGATACGGCCAATCTGGCTGAACTCCAGCCCGGCCGCCGCCGCGAACGCTTCCTGCGTCCAGCCTTTGGCCAGGCGCAGTTGGCGCACCCGTGCCCCAAAGCAATTAAGAGCCTGTTGATCCCGGACGTACTTCACCCGGCAAAGGAGAAAATCTCATCTCCCTCATGGTAGGGCAAATTTACCCTATTACCTGATTCTTTGTTTCTTTGTCTCTTGCTGCTTGGGTAGGCTCCGCTCTAGCAGGGCACACCTGGCGCCACGTTTCCAATTCACCCCCCTTCTCTCTTTTCCATGCGAAACGCTGTTCTTCGGCGGCTGATGCTGCATGCCGCCGGTCGCCCGTTCCCCGAGTTTACCATCTGTCGCTGTCGCGCACTCAGCCCTCATGTCGACTACCTACGGGTTGCCATCCGGCTACGCGTGCGCTTGCTGAGCGATTATCACGTGACGGAGGTACACGAGCATGCCTTTTACGTGCTCTACAACGCGGCGCACACGGGCGTGCTGGCGCTACAGGATGGCCAGGGGTGGGATCTGCATTGGGTGCTGAGCACAGCCTGCCAGCCCCAGGATCAAGCCAGCATCGTGGCCGCGTTGCGTCAAACGGTGCTGCCGCACTTGTTCCGCAACCGCGCCAACCAACGGATCAGCGTGGAGCGGGGCCTATTGTGCACGCCGCTGTTTCTGGCGAGCCAGCAAGTGGCGGAGCAACTGGGGTTCGTGCCCCAGTATCAGAGCGCGGATGAGGCGGAGTACCAGTTGGCCAAGCAGGACTTCCTGGGTTCATAATAGCACGAGAGCCGGCGGCTTTCGACGGCAGGTGGGCCGCTTAGTGAGCGGGTCACGGGGCGTAGTGAATGCTTCCTTGGTGTTCGTTGGCGTGCATACTACTCCCCTTACTACCGGGCGCCGTGCCGCAGATATCCGGGCTCTATGGCTGCAATTGCAGGCCACGCGCTGCGCGAGTCGTGGGGCTAGCGCCCAGAACGTGAGAAAAAACAGCCCGCAATCAGATTAGGCCTCTTATTACGAAGCAGATACCGCAAGATTGTTGAGAAATTGGGGTATCAACTGTATCGAAAACGACGGTTTTGTCACGTATTTACAACACAGGGGCACGCTGAGCCAGCGGCAACGCTGGTGTGGGGGATAGAGAAAAAGTGGAGGCGACGCCTGCTAGCGCGCTTTCTCAGGTTTGCTACTCTTGCTGTTCCGGCGGTGGACTCGTCACCCAGCCTCGTGAATCTACCCGCTGGACGGCGGGATAACCGCTCGTTGCCACTCCTGCTCGACAATGGTCGCTGGGTAGCTCCGCGGAGCGCCTTTAGCGCCCGCAGATATCGGCCTTTTTCCGGTGCAATTGCAGACGACCCACTGCGCGGGTCGTGGGACTGCAAGTGACCAGAGGGGCAAAAACCCTATGAAAATCAGTTAAAAGCTTGACACCTAATACCTTACTTCAAAATTTGTGAGATTAGCCTTGTCAAAAAGGCCCATTTTAGCGGAATTCACCCCGTTTTCACCCTTTTCTAGGGTGCAATTTTAGTATGGGAGTCTGAAAACAGGTGAATACAACCTTGCCAGAACCTTTTTCTATGGCGACTTGTCCGTTTTTTAAGAAGTCCCTATTTGGTAATGCCGCGGCGGATACGCTGCTTGCGGGTTTCTTCCTGCTGCCTGATATGAGCTGGTCGCTCTTCAATGGTTGCTCCCTCAAATAATCGGTCTAAGGCCTCATGCAAGGCCTGTTTTTGTGTGTACTCATATTGTCCGTTAACCCGTTTGGTATGCACGAAATCCTTGAGACGGTTCATATACTGCTGCCCAATGATAAAAGTCTGACGCACATCTACATCTTCACCTGTAACACTATCATTTTGTGCTAGGATATCAGCATCTATGTTACTAGTGTTACTCGTGTTAGTACTTGATTGCATAATCATTGATTCATCATTAGCAGATACCTTCTCTTGCTCTAGAAAATCAAGGATATCCTTTTCAGAGTTACGCTTCGGCAGTTCCACCTTAGGCGTGAGTTGTTTGAACGATTTGGCCATGAATTACCGGATTAACGAGTCAGAATTTCTTTTACCAGGGTTTCATAGTCCGCGGCGCCGGCACTAGTTGGCGCATAGCTGAAAATATCCTGCCCTAGGTGCGGTGCCTCACCAAGGGCAATAGCCTCGCGGATGGTGCTGGTTAGTACCAAGTCAGGATACTTATCGCGCACCACTTCCGCTGTTTCGCGGCGTAGAACTTTACGGGGATCAAAACGAGTGAAGAAAATTCCCCCAACCTTCAATCCTGGATTCAGTCGGCGCTTCACTCTTGCCACCATTTCCAGCACTTTCTCTAGACCTTCGGTAGCATAGAGCTGCGCCTCCAGCGGGATATAAAGGTCCGTGGCGCAAGCGTAAGCATTGAGGGTAATCAACCCTAATGCTGGTGGACAATCGAGCAGGATATAATCGCACCGCTCATGCAAGGGTTCAAGCAGATCTTTGAGTAGGAACTCACGATCCAACTCATCGCCCTTTACTTTCTCGAAGCTGGACAGGGCCGGTGAGCCAGCTATAAGCGCCAACCTCTCTTGGATGGGATAGGCCTTCACCTTATACTCGTGCAACAAGGCTCCATACACGTTGAACTCGGCATCTAATAAGCCTAGTCCATGTGTCAGGTTAACTTGGGGATCCAGATCAACCAGCAGTACTCTGTGTCCGGACCTTGCTAAGCCCGCGCCAATGTTCGCTGCGGATGTGGTCTTGCCCACGCCCCCCTTTTGGTTGGTAAACGCGATAATCTTGCTCATACGGCAATACTACAACAGAATCGGTATTATATCCATGTTATGGGGTAATACTACTGTTATGCATCTTACTTATGTTACATGTGTTCTATATATTACTAGTGTTAATAATTATTACTTGTGTTACTTGTGTTACTTGTGTTACTTGTGTTACTTGTGTTACTTATGTTATAAATGAATGATAATTAGTAACAACAGTAATACACGGAGTAACTCTTAGATGAGTATTTTCAACATAGGTGTGGTACTAAGTCAAACAGTTTCAGCTTTGATCTCTATTCACACTAATATTGCTGGCTTCAATTACCGCTCAGTTTATTATCTGCTCCATTACCAATTTATTATTGGAGTCACAGGCAATAGAGAAATACTTATAAAACGTGGTTTTTAGAGAATGAGCTTATAAAACGTGAGAATAACTTATTTTTAATCAAATAAAAATAATAAAAGTACAATCACTGAGGTCGTTTGTATGATGCATACGGTTTTTTGCTTGTTTGTTGCTTAGTCTGAAAAACCACGTTTTATAAGCCAAACCAATATCTTAAAAGCTAATCTGATCTGCTAACAACAATATTGTGAAAATTTGTAATATTTATCTATTTGCAGAGGGTATAACTCACTGATTAACAAAGGTATATAAGAGTAATAAACCACGTTTTATAAGTTTTGTACCACTTTTTATCAGTGAAGACTCACGTTTTATAAGTGAAAAACCACGTTTTATACGTCTGACCACCACTTTTTATAAGTGAAAAACCACGTACAAAAATACTAGTGGTTTTTATACTATAATTATTTATCTTGGCAAGCAAATTTCCTTCATATGCCCCAGGATAGCACGCAGTTAAAGGAGTTGGCAATTCGCCAGCACAACGCTATTACCACCGCCCGGTACGATTATTCAGCTTGTCAGCTTGACATCCTGTTCTATGTGTTATCCAAGTTGAAGAAAGATGACGGTCCCGATACACAGTATTGCATCTACGTCAAGGATATTGAGAACCTAACAGGGCGTAGTTGGAACTATCAGCAATTACGAGAAGCCACCGCTGATATGGGCTCGCGTATGTTCGAAGTGGAAAACGCTCAGGTCTATAAGCAGATCTGGATGTTTCAGAAGGTAGAGTATATCAAGGGGAAAGGGTATCTAGAAATAGAGCTATCCCGGCACATCCGGCCTTATCTCTACGAATTAAAAGACAACTTCACCTCCTATCAGCTTCATTCTGCCCTTAAACTGACCAGTAAGTACGCCAAGCGTATTTATCAGCTAGCCAGCCAGTGGAAAGACATTGGGGAAACCAAAGCCTATGATCTTGAAGACTTCAAGCTAATGCTCAAGCTCAAAGATCCTGCAGGCAAGGAGCCGGAGCAGTTTCAAAATATCAGTCAACTCAAAGCTAGGGTGCTCGATATTGCCGTGCGTCAGATCAACGAGCACACAGATCTACAGATTGACTACCAACTACAGAAGAGGGGGAGGGCCTTCACTGGAGTACGCTTCTACGTACGTAAGCAACAACCACAACAGTTACCCATTCTATTTACTGACACTCAAGATGACACCCGTACCCAGCTAGCTCGTCAACACTTGGATTCGCTTGGTATTGCGCAGGCCGAGCTCATGCAACAAATCCTCAACGAGCCACGCTTGGTTGATGAACTCTTCAAATTCATGTACAAGCTCAAGACCGATAAGGTGAAGGCTGATCGTAATCCAGGTGGCTTGTTTCTGAAGATGCAGGGGCTTCGATAGAACGAAAAACCACTTTTCATAAGCCAAGGCATACTAATAGCTTATTAGGCAAAGTATAGCTTCAAATAACATCAGTAACACTGATAATATCAGTAACATTAATAACACGCATATGTAAATTTACTTACACATTTATAGGCTTCGGTATTTACTGGTTAAGATGTAACTGTCTGCGCTTTTGCAGTCTAAATCAAGTAAATAGTAAGCAGGGAAAAACTGCCAACTTATTCCCGGCAAGATAGTCTTCCGTTCCTCCTCTAGGGCGCCCCCCGTAAAGGAGTCCGAGCAGGGCCGCGAAAGCGACGGGGCAGCCGCGGGTCCTGGAAAGGCAGTCATTTCCACGGGCGGCTTTCGTCCCTGCCGGGCCGTTCTGCGTTATAGGGGAGCCGGGCACCGCCGTTTCGCCGGGCCGGTAGGTACCACCCGGCGGCTACTGGCTTGTTTCCCTTCCCCTACTGCTGTTTTATGAACCTGCACTTCGTTCGCCGCGGCACCGGCCGCCCCCTGTTACTAGTGCACGGCATCGGCGGCAGCTGGCGGTCCTGGAACACTATCCTCGACGTGCTGGCCGCCGAGCGCGACGTGCTGGCCGTGGACTTGCCCGGCCACGGCCAGACCCCGCAGCTGGCCGGCGAAAACTCGATCGCCACCTTGGCCGACGCCGTGACGGGCTTTCTCACCCAGCACGAGCTGCTGGGCATTGATGCCGTGGGCAGCTCCATGGGCGCGCGCCTGGTGCTGGAGCTGGCCCGGCGCGGCGGGGTGCTCGGCGCGGTGGTCGCCCTGGACCCGGGCGGCTTCTGGCAGGGCTGGCAGATTCCCTTTTTCTACCATTCGGTGGACCTGTCGGTCAAGCTCGTCAAAGCCCTGCAACCGGTGATGCCCGCCCTGGCCGGTTCGGCGCTGGGACGCACGGTGCTGCTGCCCCAGTTTTCGGCCCGGCCCTGGGCCGTGGAGGCGCAGCTGGCCCGCGACGAGATGCACTCCTTCGCCCACTCGCCCGCCTTCGCTGAATTGCTCGCCCAGCTGGCGCACGGCGAAGTGCAGCAGCCCGCCCCCCAGGGCAGCATCTCCGCGCCCCTGGTCATCGGCTGGGGCCGGCAGGACCGGGTGTGTTGGCCGAGCCAGTCGAAGCTGGCGCTGGCGAAATTCCCCGATGCGCGCCTGTATTGGTTTGCGCACTGTGGCCACTTCCCGCAGTGGGACCAGCCCGCCGAAGCCGCCCGCCTGATTCTGGCCGTGACCAGTCGCCAGCCCTTCCCCGAGGCGGCCCTTGCCCGGGCCAAACCAGCCAAGGCCGCGCCCGCTTGGCCCACAGTGGCCGTTGCGGGGGCCGCCTTGGCGCTGGTGGCGGGTAGTCTCTGGCGGCGGTCGGCGCGTCGAAAAGGCAGGCAGCAGGACCGCTAGTCAGCGGCGCCCCGGCGTGGAGTAGCTGGCAAGAACGGGCGGGAAAAGCCCCCGCCTAGGAGCAGGAGCGGGGCTTTCGGTTTCTCTGGGGGAGTCGCTTCGCGGTGCTGGGCGCCGCGTACCTGCGGCAGTCTACCCAGGCGCGGTTGCGCTTGTCCTGGCCGGTGCGGAACAGACCGTGCGGGGCCCCCTCGTCGGTGGGGTTCTTCTTGCGAAAGGGCGGATTTACATGCGAAGCCCTGCTGATCAGAAAGGCAGCCCCAAAAGCCGGCGTAAAGCGGTCGATTCTCAGCAATTCAGCGGGTCTGCCAAGCTTAGCAATAGGGTAAGCAAGCCTGATCTATAATTATGGTTATAATTTAGACAGGTGGGTGCTTAGCGTGTAAGGCCACCCCTTTGCAACCAGAACCTCTTACCTAGTTAAGCGCAATGGCGTTTTACAAGCTGCAAATGGTGGTTTGCAGCTTGTAAAAACTACTGTGGCCTCACGGCTTTCATAAAGGGGTTGCGTTAGTAACTGGACAAAGAATTACGGTAAGGCCTTGTCAACCGACTTTGCGGCAGGTAGAGCGGACTTTTCGTTAATCTGGCAGCCAGCGAAACGCAGGATTTTGTAGAGCGTGCGGCGGGAGCCAATCTGGAAGTAGTCCATGAGTTGGCGCGTGGACTGCTGGCCAGCCTCGTAGAGTTCTTTGACGGCGGGGGCGACTTTCTGGTAGCGCGGGGCCAGGCCGGGGGGACGGCCACCTTGGCGGCCGCGGGCGCGGGCCGCCTGCAGCCCAGCGCGGGTGCGCTGCACCAGGACGTTGCGCTCGTGCTCGGCCAGGGCACAAAAAATCTGGAACACGAGCTGGCCACCCGGCGAGGTCGTGTCGATGGGGTCGTGCAGCGAAACAGGTGCAGGCCGCGGCGGCTCAAGTCCTCGACGACCTCAATCAGGTGCTTGGTGGAGCGGCCCAGCCGGTCGAGCCGCCAGATGACGATGGTATCCCCCGCTCGCGCGTACGCCAGCAGTTTTTCCCAACTGGGCTTGTGGGCCTGCACGCCGGAAACGGTGTCCGTATAGATGTCGTCGCAGCCGGCGTGGCGCAAGGCATCGAGTTGCAGGTCGAGCACTTGTTCCTGGGTGCTGACGCGAGCGTAACCGAGTTTCTTCATGGCAGAAAGAGGATAAGTGGTACCAGAAAGAAGCAAAAGGCGAATTTACGGTATCTTGATTGCGGAAACCAGTTTCGGGTACCGCCGTTTGCGGGGTTAGCAGCTTGATTTCGGGCAGTACCCGGTGGTACCGGAAAAGGGGCGTTTTCAGGTACCGACTGCTCGCTATTTCCCGAGGGCTGCTAGCAGGACAACATGCAGTACCCAAAACGCATAGCGCTAATCAAAGTATCCTCTAAAAGCTTCTAACGGCTCTCCGGTACTCTAATTCGGGTGCGCAGGCGGGCCATGTAACATCCGTACCAAACTTTTAATCAAGGCCAAGGGTGGAGCCAGCGGCGAGCGTGTGCTCTAGTTAGGCTCTGCCGCGGCAGCTACTATCAGGTGGCGCCAGGGCGTAACGACGAGTGGGTGCAGCGGGCGTTAGCCAGGCGGCACCCGGGATGGGGTTTCTAGAAACTACATCATCGCTTGCACAAAACGAGCTTGGTCATTAACCACAAATTTATTGAGCACTCGCGTTGAACCTGTTCCAGCATCTGAATAAGCGCTGGCGCGTGCGTCAAGCAGCCGTTAGCGGTACTAGGGGCAGCTAACTGGTGCTGGTTGCTCGACTTTAAGAGCGATGTGCTGACCGATGGCTGCCGGTTCCGAATATGGAACGTACTCGACGACTACAACCGCCAGTTATTGGGTGTGAAAATCGATTTCTCGTTGCTCGCTGCCCACGTCGTGCAGTTGCTGACGCGCTTAGGCGAGTACCACGACCCCCATGCAACTGCGGGCCTACAACGAGCCAGAATTTAGTAATGTCCGCTTGACGGAGTGGTGTGAAGCGCAGCGTATTAGCTTATGCCGAATTCAGCCTGGCAAGACGACGCAAAACGTCTATATCGAGCGCTTTAATGGCCCATTTCGCCGTGAACTGCTCGAAACGCACCTATTTCGCTCGCTCGCTCCTGTGCGCCAACTTATCGACGAGTAGATGCTCGACTACAATACTTAGCGGCCGCACCAAGCGTTAAATTTTATGTCTCCACTCGAATTTAAACAAGTGGCTTAGCCTCTGATTTGCTGAACTGGGAAGCGTATACCTCGACATATTCAATACATTAGCCTTTTCCCTGACGGCAAAGCTGTACTGCTTCTTCTATTTTCTGCTTAATTTGCTTTACTAGTAATTCATCTTCAGTGTCTAGATTCAATGAAGTGATATTGTCCTGATTTTGATTGCTCTTACCATTTGTATTAAATGAGCCAAAAAAGTCTCCTAAACTCATTACCATGCTTACTCTGTCAGCTGGAACATCTAACAGGAGTGTATATTGCCCATTTTTTTCCCTATTATAGCTGACTTTTCGGATATCCTTTAATTGCCAGGCCATATTCATCCATATCGAGGCATCCTTGTCCTTGGTATCAACAATCATGTTCACCTGGCATCCCCTGAGAGTAAATCTAGGTGAATCTCTCTCGGCCTTGATTAATTTGTTGAACTGCTTTTCAAGCCAATCAGTATTCTTGGTTATAGTTTGACCATAAGTAGGTCGCGCCAGCAAAAAAACGAAAGACAAAAGAGCACTGACTAGAGAGCACTTAGTAGAGACATTTATACTGTACATAGTGTTGTGACTTTTCCCAATTCACTGGGTCGCTCGGAGGTAGAGTATAAAGCGTTCTTGACTACTCGAAATTACTGGCGGCTGTGAATAAAAAGTTAGGCGTTAAATTCCGTGGCGAGCTGTGTGATCGGAATCTATTATGCTTCTGCTGCTACTGCTCGATTTTCTCCTGCGTTTCGGTCAACGATAGAAACCAGTGCACATTCAGGCACTCATCTTAGAAGCTATCATTGAACGACTCAATATACAGATTATCGGTTGATCTGCTTCCGCGTTTATATTGTAGGCACTCTCAGAACAAGGCTCATCGGTGATTGATAACTTGTCGAGATGAGTATAGCACTTATTTAGTAAGCTCAAAAGCTATACAATAAGATCTTGGACCTGCAAAGTATTTGAACCTTTATGTCATTCATGGGATCCTAAACCGGTCTAGTTGCTACAGATGGTAGTGCTATAATTCTGGTGGTGAACAGAGTGCTGGAGAAAACAGCTAGTTGCATTGATGTTCACTTCAACACATAACTAGTTATAATTTTTCACAAAGGCTCAATATTATTTAGGCTTAACTAACTATGACCCATAACTTATCGGGTACAAATTTATACTTACTCTAGTACAGGCTATTGTACTTTGCTTTTATTCGATTTTTTAGTCACCTAGTTCCAATTGATTTTTTACAAGATTATAGTATTCACCTTTCTTCTCTACTAATTGATGATGACAACCTTGTTCCACAGTTTCACCATTCTTTAGAACTATAATCTGATCTGCTTTTTTTACTGTTGAAAGACGATGAGCGATAATTACAACCGTCTTTCCTGTAAAAAATGACTGCAAGTTATTATGAATAATTTTTTCATTTTCTGCATCAAGTGCAGACGTTGCTTCATCAAATAAAATAAAATGTGGGTTTTTATAGACTGCACGAGCAATTAGAATACGCTGTTTTTGCCCTCCCGAAATTCCGTTACCAGAGGCTCCTATTTTAGTATTATACTTCAAGGGTAATTCTTCAATAAAATTTTCAATATTAGCTACTTTTACAGCATGCTCGAGCCTCTTTTTGTCAATACACTCATCGCCTGTAGCGATGTTTCTTTCTATGGTATCGGAAAATATAAATCCATCTTGCATTACAACACCACATCTTTCTCTAATACTTTTTGGCGAAAGAGCAAGAATATTGTCTTCACCATAACAAATATTTCCACTAGTAGTATCATAATATTTCAACAATAATTTCATCAAAGTGGTTTTTCCACTTCCACTTGATCCAACTATCGCGGTCACCTTCCCTTCTGGAATATCTAGATTAACATTTTTTAGAACGAAACGAGATTTTGGCCCTTCGTATTGAAATGAAACACGTTTTAGTGAAATACCCTGAAACGCACTATTATACCGAGATAAATGCTGTTCGATCAACAATGGTCTTAGTACTTCCTGCTCTTCTTCAGGGTGATTTTGCACTTCATTAAGCCTTGCAAGACTTAATTTTGCATCCTGTAATGACCGAAAAAAATTTACAAGCTGATTAACAGGTGAATTCATTTGGCCTATTATGTAAGAGATACTCAGCAGAGTACCAAGTGACATATTGTCTTTTATAACGAACGATGCTGCCAAGAAAGTAACTATAATATTTTTTAATTGATTAAAAATTTCAAATCCTGAGTACTGAATTTGATCCAATTTAAGTATTCGAATATTTATCTTATAAAGTTTGCTTTGTAGTTTTTCCCACTCAGTACGTTTATAGTCTTCAAAACTATTAAGCTTCATTTCTGATACTCCATTAATCATCTCATAGATCGACTGTTGGTTCTGACTACGTTGTTGAAATCGAAAATAATCTAGTATTTTAATCTTTTTTATCCAAAATAAAGACCAAGATATTGCAAGTGCCGTAAACACAGCATATACGAATAATATACGAAAATCATAATACCATAATACACCAAAAAAGACCGAAAAAGTCAAGATTGAGAAAACTGTAATCAAGCTTTGAGAAGTTAGAAACTGTTCTATTCGTTCATGGTCTTGGATGCGTTGATTGAAATCACCTGACATTTTAGTGTCAAAGAATTTGATAGGTAACCTAAAAAGCTTTTTAAAAAAATCTGATATTATTCGGATATTTATTTTAGTGCCTAGCGAAAGCATTATCCAATTTCTAAAAATACCAAAAACAATATTTCCAAAAAAGAATGCTAATTGCGCTAATAATATTTGCGTAATTACACCTAAATCTCTTTTATTGACTCCATCATCGATTAACTTTCTAGTTAATATAGGAAATACTAAAGTTGTAAGCGTACCAAGTAATAATAAAATAAAAAGCCAAAACATCTGCACCTTGTACGGATGCAAATACTTTAATAAGTATTTTATAGATACATCCTCATCACTGTAAGACTCCTGATTATTAAATTTATCCGTTGGCTCTAAGAACAAAGTCACACCCTTGGTATCGTCGGAAATCCAAGAATTTTTAAATTTATCTTCAGATAGCTTAATCAAACCATGTCCTGGATCTGCTATATGAAAATAATATTGATTTGAAATAATTTTTTTAGATATTTTAGTCAATACCACAAAATGGTTTTGATTCCAATGGACTATACTTGGTAGTGTAGCTCTTTGTTCAATGAGCTCTTCTACTGTAGCCTTAGCAGTAAATGTATTAAATCCGATTTTTTTTGCTGCTTCGCTAATATTTAATATAGACACTCCATCTCGGGAAAGAAAACAACTGTCACGAAGAAATTGCAATCTGAACATCTTACCATAATAGGAAGCAACCATTGCAAGGCATGCTGGCCCACAATCCATTTGGTCATGCTGAGCAGAGAATTTTATTCTGTTGTGTTTCATTCAGATTACAAAACAATATGTAAACACTATTTGTATGGCTACAAAATGACCAAAAGTGTTGATCACTTCGCGAAAGGTTAATATAGCAACTTATGTTTCATGGTAGGTTGTGTAAGTTCTTGTTAAATAGCTCTGAAGCTAGCTAGATAGGGTTGAGCTTCAGAACTGCTAGTCTGAGTAGGCCAGCATGGAAGAGGTACCGGTGTGGCAATAGTCTTAGTTAGGACTCTTCCTAATAAGGCATCTTCTTTGAACAATTTATGGGACTCTTCGACTTGAGGTGGTCTAGCTAAGCCGAACACAATTGGGACGTGTTTTTGAGTTGAGTTTCGAAGTGGTTAGGGGCGAAGTAGCCGAGGGCAGAATGTCGGCACTCGGCGTTATAATAGGCGATGTGGTGGCTGATTTCGAGCTTGGTTTCGGCTAGGCCAGGAAAGCAGCCGCCGTCGAGCAATTCAGCCTTGAAGCGGCTCCAAAAGGATTCGGCGTGGGCACTATTGTAGCAGTTGCCGCGCTGGTTCATGCTTTGCTGGGCGCCGTGTTGGGCGACCAGGTCTTGGAAGCGGGTGGCCGAGTACTGGCTACCCTGGTCGGAGTGGACGACGAGCCCGGCCGTTGGGCGGCGCACGGCTAGGGCGCGGCGTAGCGCTTCGCTGACCAGGTCTTCGGGCATGGACTCGCGTACGTCCCAGCCCACGATTTTGCGCGAGCACCGGTCGAGCCACACGGCCAGATACAGCCAGCCGCCGCCCTGCCGGGGTAAGTGGGTGATGTCGCCCACCCATACCTGTTTGGGAGCAGTAGGCGCCGGTTGGCCCAGCAAGCGGTTGGGCCGACCGGCGCGCGGCCGGGTCAGAGT
>Ga0325401_1000185_pt1 | contig 40392 bp, 38 predicted proteins | sample PopdelMetagenome_FD_205666 | JGI IMG/M metagenome (GOLD analysis project Ga0325401, IMG submission 205666) | Populus deltoides microbial communities from Bellville, Georgia, United States - Xylem-PdKOR-R2 | ecosystem: Host-associated > Plants > Phyllosphere > Stem > Wood/Secondary xylem | place...
GAAGACGCAGCGCGAATACTACCTCAACGAGCAGTTGAAGGCGATCCAGCGCGAGCTGGGCGAGGGCGAGGAAGGCGAGGCGGACGAGGTCGCCGAGCTGACCCAGAAGATCGCCACGCTGAAGCTGTCCAAGGAAGCGCGCAGCAAGGCGACCGCCGAGCTCAAGAAATTGAAGGGCATGGCGCCGATGAGCGCCGAGGCGACCGTGGTGCGTAACTATCTCGACGTGCTGCTGGGTCTGCCCTGGGGCAAGAAGAGCAAGGTCAAGCGCGACATCGCCGCCGCCCAGGGCGTGCTGGACGAGGACCATTACGCGCTGGAAAAGGTCAAGGACCGGATCGTCGAGTATCTGGCCGTCCAGGCGCGGACCAACAAGCTGAAAGGCCCGATCCTGTGCCTGGTCGGCCCGCCCGGCGTCGGCAAGACGTCGCTTGGCAAGTCGATCGCCAAGGCGACGGGGCGCGAGTTCGTTCGCCAGTCGCTCGGCGGCGTCCGCGACGAGGCGGAGATCCGCGGCCACCGGCGCACGTACATCGGCTCGCTGCCGGGCAAGATCGTCACCAACCTGCGCAAGGCGGGCGCCAGCAACCCGCTGTTCCTGCTCGACGAGATTGACAAGCTGGGCCAGGACTTTCGCGGCGACCCGGCGTCCGCGCTCTTGGAGGTGCTGGACCCCGAGCAGAACGGCAAGTTCAACGATCACTATCTGGAGATCGACCTGGACCTGTCGGACGTGATGTTCGTCACCACGGCCAACACGCTGAACCTGCCCCAGCCGCTGCTCGACCGCATGGAGATCATCCGGTTGGAGGGGTATACCGAGGACGAGAAGGTGGAGATCGCGACGCGCCACCTGATCCCCAAGGTGGTTGGCGACCACGGCCTCAAGGACGGCGAGTTCCAGCTCACCGAGCAGGGCCTGCGCGCGCTGATCCAGCGCTACACGCGCGAGGCCGGCGTACGCACCCTTGAGCGGGAAATCGCCAAGCTGGCGCGAAAGGCGCTGCGCCGCATCCTGGAAGGCAAGGATCAGGCGATCACCGTCACGCCGGACAATCTGCACGAGTTCGCGGGCGTCCAGAAGTTCCGCCACGGCCTGTCAGAGACGGAGGACCAGATCGGTGCCGTCACGGGTCTGGCCTGGACCGAGGTTGGCGGCGAGCTCTTGACGATCGAGACGGTGACGGTGCCCGGCAAGGGCCAGGCCAAGCTGACGGGCAAGCTGGGCGACGTGATGAAGGAGTCGATCGAGACGGCCTTCTCCTTCGTCAAGGCACGTGCCCCCAGCTACGGCATCAAGCCCAGCGTGTTCCAGCGCAAGGACATCCACATCCACCTGCCCGAGGGTGCCACGCCCAAGGACGGGCCGTCGGCGGGCATCGGCATGGTCACCTCCATCGTCTCGACGCTGACGGGCGTTCCGATCGCCAAGGACGTGGCGATGACGGGCGAGGTGACGCTGCGGGGCCGCGTGCTGCCGATCGGCGGCCTCAAGGAGAAGCTGCTGGCGGCGCTGCGCGGCGGCATCAAGACGGTGCTGATCCCGGCGGAGAACGAAAAGGACCTGGCCGAGGTGCCGGCGGCGGTGAAGGACGGGCTGAACATCGTGCCCGTGTCGCATGTCGATGAGGTGCTGCGCCTGGCGCTGACCGGGCCGCTGGAGGCGATCAGCTGGACCGACGCGGACGAGCTGGCGGCGCTGCCCCCGCCCGGCGTGGCGCCCGCGGCCGCCGAACGCCACCATTGATCGCAGAACCGCCGCCGGGCACCGCGCCCGGCGGCGGTTTCGTTTGACAGGACGCACCCCGCGCGGAGTATCCCGGCCCTTCGGCGCCGGCCGGTGATTCCGCCGGCCGGCGCCACTCATTTGCGCCGCGCCCGATCGAGCGGGGCTTCGGACAGGGGACAGGAATGAACAAGCAGGAGCTGATCGGCACCGTGGCCGACGTGTCGGGGCTGTCGCGGGGCGACGCGGTGAAGGCCGTCGAGGCGGTGTTCGACACCATCTCGGCCGCGCTCAAGAAGGGCGACGAGGTGCGGCTGGTGGGCTTCGGCACCTTTACCGTCTCCAAGCGCAAGGCGTCCACGGGCCGCAACCCGCGCACCGGCGAGCCGATGAGCATCAAGGCGTCCAGCCAGCCCAAATTCAAGGCGGGCAAGAACCTCAAGGACCATGTGAACTGAGGAGCGGCGGGGCCCTTGCCAGCCCCGCCCGGCCCCGCTAGGGGGCCGCTTCCCGGTTCGGGGCGCGTAGCTCAGCGGTAGAGCACACCCTTCACACGGGTGGGGTCACAGGTTCAATCCCTGTCGCGCCCACCACCGACCCGGGCGACCCGAAAGGCCCGCCGGTTCCCACGCGAACCGGCGGGCCTTTTCGCGTCCGCGCGGGTCGTGCCGCGGCTGTCGCAAATTCGTAACGCCGCCGTCACGGGATCGTCGCGGGACTCTCACGCGGCCGTCACGGGCCGGGCCTAGGCGGGCGCCGTGATCGACAGGGGGACCGTCGATCCGCGAGGGCGGCCAGCGCCCAGCGACAACGATCCACGGGAGTTTTCGACGATGGCCAGCTTCGCCGCGAGCCGCATCCGCATCCTGCTCGGTACCGCCGCCTGTGCCCTTCTCGCGTCGTGCGGGGGTGCCGACGACGTTGCCTCTCCGGGTGCCGGCAGCGTGGTGATCGTCAACCCGACGCCCGCCCCGACGCCCACACCCACCACGCCCACGCCGACGCCGATCACGGCCGCGCAGCTGGCGGCGGCGACCACCGTCAACGGTGTGACGGTCACGTCGGACGAGCAGCTGGCGATCGTCAACGCGGGCCAGAACAACAACATCAACGGCCTGGGCGCCTCGCTGAACGGCGTCTATCCCGTCAGCGGTGCCAATCTGGGCACGCCCGCCAATCCCCAGACGATCAACGCCGGGTTCCAGGCGGGCAGCTTCGTTGGCGCGCTTAGCGGCCCCAACGACACCAGCTTCCAGGGCTGGACGTGCAATTCGTCCTCAGCCCAGTTCGGCGGTTCGGGCCAGGCCTGCACCGCGGTGCCCGCCGTCGCCAGTGGCGGTCCGGGCGCCTGCCCGACCGGCACGATCGACGACGGCCCCAACGCCGCGACCAACGCCGCCTTCCGCTACTGCCGCCTGCCGCAGAACATCACCGCCAGCCTGACGCTGCCCCGCGTCCAGGGGGTCGTGTATCGCTTCCGCGGCCAAACGGAGGTCGGCGCCGACGTCGGCGCGACGGGGGCGGATACGGGCGTCACGCTGACGATCGCTGCGGGCGTCACGCTGGCCGCCGACTCGACCGAGTCGAGCAACGACCTGATCCTGGTCAACCGTGGCAGCCGCATCAACGCGGTCGGCACGCCCGACCAGCCGATCATCATCACCGCCCAGCAGAACCTGGTCGCCAACGGCGTCAGCGACGCCAGCCAGGGCTTCTGGGGCGGCATCATCCTGCTGGGCCGGGCACCCGTGGGCGTGTGCGCGGGCAACCAGGTGAACGACGCCAACGGCACCAACGCCGCCTGTCAGAACCAAATCGAGGGCGTTACCAACCGCTTCTACGGCGGCACCGCGGCGGCCGACAATTCGGGCACCATGCAGTACGTCCAGATCCGCTATTCCGGCATCGCCATCTCCGAGGGCAACGAGCTGCAGGGTCTGACGCTGGGCGGCACGGGGTCGGGTACGACGATCGACCACGTTCAGAGCCACAATTCGGCCGACGACGGCATCGAGATCTTCGGCGGCACCACCAACATCCGCTACTTCGCGGTGACGGGCGCCGACGACGACGGGTTCGACATCGACAACGGCTATCGCGGGCTGATGCAGTACATCATCGCCGCCCAGCGGACGATCGGCGCCACCGCCGACAGCTTCTCGACCGAGATCGACTCGAACGGCAACGAGGATCTGCTGCCGCGCACCTACGCGCGCTACAGCAACTTCACCTTTATCCAGACGGCGGGCGCGCCGGCGGCGCTGCGCCTGCGCGGCGGGGCGGACGGCCAGTTCATCAACGGCATCATCCGCTCGCCCGCCAACGTGGCGTGCCTGAACATCGTCGCGGGCGCCGGCACGGGGGCGGACCGCACCACGATTCGCGCCGCCAACGCCGCGTTGCAGGACGCGGGCGCGCCGACGTTCAACTCGGTCTATTTCGCCTGCGCGGGTCGCTGATCCGGGTCCGATGACCAGCGCCCCCGCCCGTCCATCGCGTGACGGGCGGGGGCGGAACCGACCTCCAGTTTCCGGAACCCGGACCATGACCCAGCGCCCGGCGCTCGCCACCCTTCTCCTCCTGACCACCCAGCTGGTGGCGCCGGCCGCGCTGGCGCAATCGGGCGGCACCTCCTCGCCGACGCCCGCCGGGACCGGCGGCGGCACGGCTGCGCAGGCGGCGCCCCCCGCCCAGACCGGCACGACCCAGGCGGGCCAGCCGCAAGCGGGCGACACCGCCCAGGAGGACGTGGAGGTTTCCACGCCCGGCGCGTCCGCCGACACCGCGAACGACATCGTCGTGGTCGGCCGCAACATCCCCAACGTGGTGCGCGCGACGCCGCAGATCGTGTCCGTGCTGTCCACCGCCGACATCGCACGGACCGGCGAGGGCGACATCGCCGGCGCGCTGACCCGCGTCACCGGCCTGTCGGTGGTGGGCGGCGGCTTCGTCTACGTCCGCGGGCTCGGCGACCGTTATTCCTCGTCGCTGCTCAACGGATCGCCGCTGCCCAGCCCCGAGCCGCTGCGCCGCTCGGTCCCGCTCGACATCTTTCCGACCAGCGTGGTCGGCTCCGCGCTGGTGCAGAAGAGCTACTCGGTCAATTACCCAGGCGAGTTCGGCGGCGGCGTGGTCAACCTGACCACCAAGGCGATCCCCGACAAGAACTTCCTGACGATCGGCGGCACCGTCGCGGCCGACGACTACACCACCAGCAATCTGGGCTATACCTATTACGGCGGCGACGCCGACTGGACGGGGTTCGACGACGGCACGCGCAAGGTGCCGGGCTTCATCCGCAACGCGGCGACGGGCACGGGCGTCATCCCCGCCGGCCAGCTGCTGCAACTGTCCAACGCGTCGACCACGCTGCTCCAGCGCAACAACCACCTGCCCGCCAACTTCTCCGGCGAGATCTCCGGCGGGTCGGTGTTCGACATCGGCTCCGACCGCCTGGGGCTGATCGCGTCGGTGGGGTTGAGCAACACGTGGCGCACGCGCCTGTCGACGCAGCAGGATTCGACGGACGTGTCGGGCGCGCTCAGGAACGACTTCCGCACGCTCATCACCGACAATCGCGCGGTCGCCAACGCGCTGATCGGGCTGGGCTACGAGTTCGGGCCGAACACGATCCGCCTGACCAACGTCTATATCCACGACACGCTGAAGCAGGCGCGCGGCGCCGTCGGCCTGAACTATCCGAACTTCAGCGGTACCCGCGTCCAGCAGAACACCGCCTGGTTCGAGCGTCAGCTGATCGAGGGTCAGGCGGTCGGCGAGTTCAAGCTGACCGACCAGCTTCGCCTGGACGGCCGCTTCGCCTATGCCAATTCGAAGCGGAAAGCGCCCTATGAGCGCCAGTTCGACTATCTCTGCACCGCCAACCCCGACCCCAGGCCCGGCACCGTCGAGACGGTGGGGCCGGGCCCCAACGGCGAGAACGTGTGCGACACGCGCACCAATCCCAACGCCTTCACGCCGGGCGTGTACGCGATCACGTCGCGCTTCACGCCGTTCGCGTCGATCGTGTTCAGCGACCTGAACGAGGACCTGTACACGGGCCAGGGCGACCTCAGCTATAAGTTCGACGGCGAGCGGCCGCTGACCGTGTCGGCGGGCTATTTCTACGCCGACACGACGCGCACCTCGACGCGGCTCAACTTCAACTACCAGACCAGCAACGGCCCGAACTCGGTGCCGGGCTATCCGTTCAACCTCTACCGCCCCGACTTCCTGCTGTCGCCCGACGTGGTCAACAACGCGACCCCGCTCCAGGGTGCCAGCACGATCCAGCTCCAGTTCAATACGCCGCTGGGCGCGTATCGCTACGACGCTGGCTTGCGCATCCACGCCGGCTACGCGCAGGCGGAGGCGGAGGCGCTGGACGGCCTGCGCGCGACGATCGGCGTCCGCTACGAGGATGCGAACGAGCGGGTGACGCCAGTGGACGCCGCCACCATCCGGCTGCGCAACGATTACTTCCTGCCGGCCGCGACCATCACCTGGAACTTCCGCGAGAACATGCAGCTGCGGGCCAGCGCCTCCAAGACGCTGTCGCGCCCGCAGTTCCGCGAGCTGGCGCCGCAGCAGTTCCGCGACCCCGACAGCGACCGGCTGTTCTTCGGCAACCAGCAGCTGGTCGACACGCGGCTGTGGAATACCGAGGCGCGCTACGAATGGTTCTTCGGCCGCGACCAGCGGTTCAGCCTGGCGGGCTTCTACAAGCGGATCGAGGACCCGATCGAGCAGGTGGGCTTCTTCGTCGGCCAGGACGACCGGCTGAACACCGGCTTCACCAACCTGCCCCGCGCGACGCTCTACGGGGCTGAGGTGGAGATGCAGAAATACGTGGCCCTGAGCGGCCTGGGCGACCTGTTCGCGACGCGCCGGCTGCTGCTGCTGGGCAACTACACCTATACCAAGTCCGAGATCGCGGCCGACGGCAGCTGCACGCCCGACGTGCTGGGCCGCACGCTGGGCGGGTGCCCCAGCGGCTTCATCCCCGCATCCCAGCAGTTCCGGGACAAGGCGCCGCTGACCGGCCAGTCGGACCATCTGGTCAACGTCCAGCTGGGCATCGAGGACACGGCGCGGCTGTCGCAGCTGACCGTGCTGTTCAACTACGCCAGCAAGCGCGTGACGAACCGCGGGCCGTTCGTGGGCGGCGTGCTGCAACCCGACATCTACGAGAAGCCGGGCATCCGCCTGGACGTGGTCTCGCGCCAGGCGATCCGCCTGCCCTTCGGCCAGGACATCGAGGTGAAGTTCGAGGCGCGCAACCTGACGCGAACCAAGTTCCAGGAATATCAGACGTTCGGCGACAATCGCGTGTTCGCCAACCGCTACGTGCTGGGCCGCGTCTTCGCGCTGGGGGTGTCGACGACGTTCTGAGGGGGAGGGGGGTGGCGTCCCCTTCCGGCCCTATCCCCAGGGCTTTTCCCGATACCATTTGGTGATGACGTACTTCACGCCCGCGCGCACCTTCATGCCCGAGTGCAGCGTGGCGGCGTTGGGGGTGCCGTCGGGGCGGCGGTTGTTCCAGGCGACCAGCTTGCCCGTCTCGGGCTGGATCGTCTTGTCCACCGACTTGAAGCGCGTGGCGCCGCCCGCTTCCGGCTCGTTCAGATAGATCATGACGGTCCAGGTCCGGTTGCCCGCCACCGAGCAGTAGCGGTCGTAATCCAGCCCCTGCGGCTCGAAATAATCGGTGTGGTTCTTGAACTCTTGCCCGACCGCGTAGCGCTGGCCCTGGAGCGGCTCGCCGTACGCGGGGTCGAGGCCGGTCAGCTCGGCCAGCAGCGCCTCGCATTCCGCCACCGCCGGGTCGTGGGCGGGCAGGTCGCCCGTCTCGCTGGTGCGATAGCTCGCGTCGCCGTTGCTGTCGGCGATGGTGGACGGGCGGCGCACCGCGTCGATCCCCGCGACCAGGGCGGTGCACAGTTCGGGGGGCAGGAAGCCGCGGTGCACGAACAGCGACAGCTTCGGGTTGGGAAGCCGCTGCACGCCCGTCATGGCCGTCAGCCGCGCCACGATAGGCCCGTCGGGAAGTCCGCTGCCGGAGGGATGGGCGGGCGAGGGGGCGGAAGGATGGTCGGTCATCGCGGGCGTCACTCTGCCGTGTCGCGTGCCGGACCGCCAGCGCCCCGCTGCTTGACGCGATCCCGTAACATGCCATGCGTAGCGGCAGCGGCGGGTGGATGATTAGTCGATGAGATTGCAACTGGATGCGCGGGCGCGGCGCTGGGTCGGCCGCCTGCCGCGCGTCAACGTCTATTCCATGGCCGAACTGGTCCTGTTGGCGGTGCTGGCGGCGCAGGTCGCGCGCCTGTTCTGGGCGATCGTGACGCCCGTGTCGCCGCTGGGCGACTGGCGTCCGGCCTCGCCCGCGGCGCCGGCCGCGCCCGCGGCCACGCTGGCGGCGTTCGATCCGTTCTTCCGGTCGGGCGCTCAGGCGGAAGGGCCGGCGACGGTGACCGCGTTGGCGGTGCGCCTGTTCGGCGTGCGCGTGGACGACGCGACCGGGCTGGGATCGGCGATCATCGCCGGGCCCGACGACGTGCAGCGTTCGGTATCGGTGGGCGAGGAAGTGGCGCCGGGCGTCAAGCTGAAGGCGGTGGCGTTCGACCACGTCACTTTGGATCGCGGCGGGGCGAACGAGGATTTGTTCTTGGATCAGTCGGGCGCGGCGGGCGCGCCCACCGCGCCGGCCGGCGCTCCGGCGTCCGACGGCGGTGCCGGCGCCCCCCTGGCCACCCCGCCGGCGGCCGCCGGCGTGGCGCCGGCCGCGCTGCGCAGCGATATCGGCTATATCCCCCGCATCGAGCGCGGGCGCTTGAGCGGGCTGACGGTGCGGTCGCAGGGCAGCGGCGTCGCGTTCCGCGCGGCGGGGCTTCGCGACGGCGACGTGGTGACCTCCATCGCCGGCCGCCCCGTCACGGGGGCGGGCGACCTGGACCGGGTGGCGCGCGACTTCGCCGCCGGCGGCAGCCTGCCGCTGCTGGTGGAGCGCGGGGGGCAGACACTGCCCCTGTCGCTGACGCTGGCGGGGCGCGCGCAGTGAGGCGCACCGCCATCGCGCTCGCGCTCGCCGCCGCGCCGGTGGCGCTTTGTCCCCCGGCGCAGGGACAGACCACACTCAACGTCCGCGACGCCGACATCCGCGCCTTCATCGCCGACGCTGCCAAGGTCACGGGCCGCACCTTCATCATCGACGGGCGGGTGACGGGCAAGGTGACGGTGGTGACCGACCGGCCGCTGTCGCGCTCGGAATATCTGGAGATATTCCTGTCCACGCTGCGCGCCAACGGCCTAGTCGCGGTGCCCACCGCCGGCGGCGCGTTCCGCGTCCAGCCGATCGACAACGCCGCGTCGCAGCCGACGCGCGTCGGCTCGGCCGGCGCCGCGCGCAACAGCCTGGTGACGGAGATCGTGCGGCTCCGCTCCGCCGACGCGGCCGCGGCCGTCGACACGGTGCGCCCGCTGGTCAGCGCGCAAGGGTCGGTGACAGCGAACCGGGGCGCGAACAGTCTGGTGGTGGTCGACTTCGCCGACAACATCCGCCGCGTGCGCCAGGTGCTGGCCCGGCTCGACACCGACAACGCCTCCACCCGCGTGGTCACGCTTCAGAACGCCGGCGCGCGCGAGATCGCCACCGCGCTCCAGGCGCTGGCGGGCGGCGGCACGGGTGTGCCCGGCGGGGCCGCTCCCGCCGCGGCGGGTGCCGCGCAGGCGGTATCGGTGGTGGCGGTCGACAGCTCGAACTCGGTGGCGTTGCGCGGCGACCCCAGCACCGTCGCGCGGCTGGCCGGCATCGCCGCCGAACTGGACCGCAAGGCACGGTCGGGCACCGAGATCCGCGTCGTGTTCCTGGAAAACGCGGACGCCGAACAGCTGCTGCCCGTGCTGCAACAGCTGGTGGGCCAGGCGCCCGACCCCGTGCAGGAAACCAGCCTGTCGCGCGGCACGTTCCAGACCACCAACTCCTCCACCGGCATCAGTTCCGGCAGCGTCCAGCCCCAGACGATCCAGCCTCCCGCCCAGACCCAGGTCGGCGGCGGCGGCGCGGGCGGGGCCGCGAATGGCCAGCAGGCGGCGATCCAGACCCAGGGCGGGCGCACTGCCGCCGTCGTGACGCGCTTCGTCGGGGCCAATGCCATCGTCATCGCCGGCCCCGCCGACGTTCAGCGCCAGCTGGAAGGCGTGATCCGCCAACTCGACACGCGGCGCGAACAGGTACTGGTAGAGGCGATCGTGGCGGAAGTGTCCGACGCCACCGCCGCGCGGCTGGGCGCGCAGTTCCTGCTCGGCTCCACCAGCGGCGGCGCGTTCGCGGCGTCGACCTATTCCAACGCCGCGCCCAACCTGCTCCAGATCGCGGGCGCGGTGGGCGCGCGCGAGCTGGGCACCACGTCGACCACCGTGGTGGCGCCCGACGGCACGCGGACGACCACTACCACGAACCCGTCCGGATCGGACCAGCTGACGCAGTCGGCGATCAATTCGATCCTGGGCACGACGGGCGGCCTGCTGGGTGCAGGCGGTCGCGCGGGCGACCTGATCTTCGGCGCGATCATCAACGCCGTGAAGTCGGACACCGCGTCCAACCTGCTCCAGGTGCCGCACATCACCACGCTGGACAACCAACAGGCGCACAGCCTGGTCGGCCAGGAAGTGCCGATCACCACCGGCCAGGCGCTGAGCAACAATTTCGACAACGCGTTCCGCACCGTGCAGCGCGAGAATGTCGGCATCCAGCTGGATGTCAGGCCCCAGGTCAACAGCTCGGGCGCGATCAAGCTCAACCTGCGGCTGGAGGTGTCGTCGATCGCGGGACCCGTGTCGTCGGACAACAGCGAACTGGTCCTGAACAAGCGCGCGCTGGAGAACAGCTTCGTGGTCGACGACGGCCAGATCGTCGTTATCGGCGGCCTCCTGTCCGACGACGAGCGCCGCACGATCGAGAAGATCCCGTTCCTGGGCGACCTTCCCGGCGTCGGCGCGCTGTTCCGCTCGCGCTCGCGGTCGCGGACCAAGACCAATCTGATGGTGTTCATCCGCCCCACCGTGCTGCGCACCGCCGCCGATAGCCGGCGGGTGACCGAGCAACGCTACGGCTATCTGCGCAGCCTCCAGGGCTACGCCATCCCGGGCGCGGAGCCGTCGATCGACCAGCTGGTGCGCGACTACATGAACACGGCAGCACCCATCCCGTCGGCGCCGCTGCCGGGCAACATCGAGGATCCCAACATCGCCGCCCCGATCGGCCGCGTGTCCAACTCGATCCGTCCCAATCTCGGTACCAGGGGACCGAACCGGTGAATGTGATCCGCCTGGGTCGGGAGGCGGAGGCGAACGCGAGCGTGCCCGCCGAGCCGGAGGGTGCGGTGGTCCCCCTGCCCGAGGCGGGGCTGCCCTACGCCTTCGCGCGGCGTTTCGGCGTCTGCGTGCGGGCGACCGAGGCGGACGGCGGGCTGGTGATCGCGCTGCGCGACGGCGCGGACCCCCGCGCGCTGATCGAGGTGCGCCGCCACCTGAAGCGCGCGTTCGACGTGGCGGTGGTGGAGCCGCCCGCCTTCGACCGGCTGTTGTCCGACGCCTATGCCATGGACGGCCAGGCGACCGCGCTGGCCGCGGTGGGGGTGGGCGACGAGCTGGACGCGCTGGCGGGCGACCTGCCCACCGCCGAGGATCTGCTCGACACCGCCGACGACGCGCCCGCCATCCGCCTCATCAACGGCGTCATCGCCGACGCCGCCAGGAACGGCGTGTCCGACATCCACGTCGAGCCCTATGAGTCCGGCCTCGTGGTCAGGATGCGCATCGACGGGGTGCTGCGCGAGACGCTCAGGATGCCGCCGCACGTCGCCCCCGTGGTGGTCAGCCGCATCAAGGTGATGGCGCGCCTCGACATCGCCGAGCGGCGCGTGCCCCAGGACGGGCGCATGGGGCTGACGCTGGGCGGCAAGCTGCTGGACGTGCGCGTCTCCACCCTGCCCAGCCGGGCGGGCGAGCGGGTGGTGCTGCGCATCCTGGACAAGGAGAACGCCGGCGTCGACCTGGAGGCGCTGGGCCTGTCCGGCCAGGCGGAGGCGACGCTGCGCGAGGTGCTGCGCGAGCCCAACGGCATCGTGCTGGTGACGGGCCCCACCGGCTCGGGCAAGACCACCACGCTCTACGCCTGCCTGCGCCGGTTGAACGACGGCAGCCGCAACATCCTGACGGTCGAGGACCCGGTCGAATACGCGGTCGACGGCGTCGGCCAGACCCAGGTCAATCCCAAGGTGGGCTTGAGCTTCGCGGCCGGCCTGCGCGCGATCCTGCGCCAGGACCCCGACGTGGTGATGGTGGGCGAGATCCGCGACCGCGAGACGGCCGAGATCGCGGTCCAGGCGTCGCTGACGGGCCATCTGGTGCTGTCCACCGTCCACACCAACGACGCGGTGGGCGCCATCACCCGGATGCGCGACATGCGGGTCGAGCCGTTCCTGCTCGCCTCCACGCTGCGCGCCGTGATCGCTCAGCGGCTGGTGCGCCGCCTGTGCCCGCATTGCGCGCGGCCCGTCGAGGCGAGGGCCACGGTGGCCCCCCTGCTGGGGATCGAGGCGGACGCGACGGTGCACGAGGCGGTGGGCTGCGCCGAATGCGGCCACACCGGCTTTCGCGGCCGCGTCGGCGTGTACGAGGCGGTGCGCGTCGACGAGACGATACGCCGCATGGTCAACGAGGGCGCGGACGAAGGCGATATCGCCGCCCACGCGTTTCGCCGATCCGACACGCTGGGTCAGGCGGCGCGCGAACTGGTGCGCCGCGGCGTCACCACGCCCGAGGAAGCGGTGCGCGTGACCCGCCAGGAAGCGGCCGAGCCCGAGCCGATCGCGGTCCCGCCGGAGCCTGTCCTTGGCTGACTTCGACTATCTCGCCATCGACACCCGCGGCGAGGAGAAGCGCGGCCACGTGGCCGCCGACAGCATCGACGCCGCGCGCGACCTGCTCGACCGCCGCCGCCTCTACGTCGTCCGCCTCCAGCCCGGCACGGCGCCGCCGCCGGCTGCGCGACCGCTGTTCGGCTTGCGCCTGGGTAGCCCCAAGCTGTCGGGCAAGCAGCTGACGCTGTTCACCCGCCAGCTGGCGACCTTGAACCGGGTATCGCCGCTCGAAGAATCGCTGCGCACCATCACCCGCCAGTCGGAACAGGATCACGTCCGCGCCATCGTCGCCCAGGTGCACGGCGGCGTGGTGGAGGGCCGGCGGCTGGCCGACGCCATGGCGCGTGCCCCGCGCAGCTTCCCGCCGCTGTACCGCGCGATGGTGGCCGCGGGCGAGAGTTCGGGCACGCTGCCCGTCATCCTCGAACGTCTGTCCGTCCTGCTCGAACGCCAGGCGGAGATCCGCGGCAAGCTGATAACCGCGCTCGCTTATCCGATCGTGCTGGCGGTGGTGGCGCTGTCGGTGGTGGCCGCGCTGATGATGTTCGTCGTGCCCCAGGTCGTCGAGCAGTTCGACACGGTCGGCCAGGCGCTGCCGTTGCTGACGCGGATGGTGATCGCCGTATCCGACTTCCTGGTCGGCTATTGGTGGCTGCTGCTGCTGCTGCTCGCGGGCGGCGGCCTGATCGCTTGGCGGGCGCTCAAGGAGCCGGCGATCCGCCTGTCCTTCGACACCGCGCTGCTGCGCGCGCCGCTGGTCGGACGTCTGCTGCGCGACCTGCACGCCGCGCGCATGGCCCGGACGTTGGGAACGATGGTGGCGGGCCGCCTGCCGTTGCTGGAGGGGCTGACGCTGACCGCGGGCACCGTCCACAACCGCCGGCTGCGGCTGGCGTCGGACGAGATCGCCGATCAGGTCCGCGGCGGCGGCAGCCTGTCGGCGGCGATGCGCCGCGCGGGCGTGTTCCCGCCGCTGCTGACCTATCTGGCCGCGTCGGGCGAGGCGGCGGGCCGGCTGGACGAGATGCTGGAACGCGCCGCCGATTACCTGGAGCGCGAGTTCGACCGCTTCACCGCCACCGCGCTGTCGCTCCTGGAACCGCTCATCATCGTCGTGATGGGGGGCGTGGTCGCCACCATCGTGCTATCGATCCTGTTGCCCATCCTTCAACTCAACACGCTCGCGGGACAATGACCGACATTCAGAACAAGCGCCGCCGCCGCGAAGCCGGCTTCACGCCCGTGAGGCGTTCCGCCGAACACGGCTTCACGCCCGTGAGGCGTTCCGCCGAACACGGCTTCACGCTCGTCGAGCTGATGGTGGTGATCGTCATCATCGGCCTGCTCGCCACCATCGTCGCCCTGAACGTGCTGCCGTCCGGCGATACCGCGCGCGTGGGCAAGGCCAAGGCCGACATCGCCACCATCGAGGACGCGCTGGAACTCTATCGCCTCCAGAACATGAGCTATCCCACCACCAGCCAGGGTCTGGCGGCGCTCCAGACGGCGCCGGCCGGGCTGGCGGACCCGTCCCGCTACCAGGCGGGCGGCTATCTGAAGCGGCTGCCCGACGATCCCTGGGGCCGACCTTATCTCTACGCCTCGCCCGGCCAGCACGGCGCGGCCGACGTGTGGACCCTGGGCGCGGACGGCAAGGACGGGGGCGAGGGGATCGATGCGGATATCGGGTCCTGGCAATAACGGCCTGAGCCGCGAGGCGGCTATGGCCGCTATCGCCGGCCGGCGCGGGGCGGAGGCACCCGCCCGGCGTCCGACGTCACGGACGACGCCGCGACCGTTCCAGCGCGATAACGGCTTCACCCTGCTCGAACTCATGGTGGTCGTCACCCTGATCGGCCTCGCCTCCACGATCGCGCTGCTGTCCATGCCCGACCCGCGAGGCCGGGTGGTGGACGAGGCGGAGCGCTTCGCCGCGCGCACCCGCGCCGCCCGCGACCAGGCGATCGTGGGCGCGGCACCCGTCAGCGTCTGGGTGACGGGCGGCGGCTACGGCTTCGACCAGCGCCAGGGGGCGGCGTGGGTGCCGATCGCGGACAAGCCGCTGCGCGTCGAGCGCTGGGGTCAGGGCACGCGCGCGGCCCTGCCCGCGTCGGGGCGCGAGCGCGTGACCTTCGACCCCACCGGCGGCGCCGACCGCCCGATGGAGCTTCGCCTGACCCGCGACCGCGCCGGGGCGACGGTGGCGGTGGGCGCCGACGGCGGCGTCACCGTGGAGGCGGGCTGATGGCCGATCCCGGTCGGCACGCGGGCGCGGGGGCGGGTGCGCCCTCCCCGTCGAACGGCTTCACCCTGATCGAGGTGATGGTGGCCCTGATGGTGTTCGGGCTCGCCGCACTGGCGCTGGTGCGGCTCGAAGGGGCCACCATCCGCGGTGCCTCCGTCCTCGATCGCACGTTGATCGCCCAGTCGGTCGCGCGCAGCGTGGCGGTGGATACCGTCACCGGCCCCCGCGCGCCCGCCCCCGGCGTGACCCGCGGGGCCGAGGCGAACGGCGGCGCGCGCTGGAACTGGACGCAGACCGTGACCCCCACCGGCGACCCCCGCATCGTCCGCGTCGACGTGGCCGTGGCGGACGCCGCCGGCCAGAATCTGGGCCGCGTCACCATGGTCCGCCCGCCCGATCGGGTGGTTCCGTGACGGGACGGCGTCGCCGACCCCATGGGCTGTACGGGTGTCCGATGCTCGCCCGTCCCCCCGGATTCATCTCGGGGGCTGGCGTCGTGCGGACGATCCCCGTCCAACTCCCGTACCGCCGTGGACCCCGGAACAGGTCCGGGGTGACGGGGGATGCGAGGGTTCCGGACAAGACGCCGGTCGGGGCCGGGCACACTGCCGAACGCGGCGCCACCTGCGCCGTGCGCCCCGCCGAACGCGGCTTCACGCTGATCGAGCTGATGGTCGCGCTGATGATCTTCGGTCTGATCGCCGGCGCGGGCGTCGCCATCCTCGCCTTCAGCGTGCGGGCGCAGGGGGCCACCGCCGCCCGCCTCGACGACGCGGCGGCGCTGGCGCGGGCCGGCTCGCTGTTGTCCGCCGATCTGGGCCAGGCGCTGAACCGCCCCACGCGCGACGAGGGCGGCACGCTGCTCCCCGCCTTTTCCGGCGACGGCGTTTCGATGCGCTTCGTGCGGGGCGGGTGGAGCAACCTCGACTCTGCCCCGCGCCCGTCCGTGCAGAAGGTCGGCTGGCTGGCGGACGGCGGGGCGCTGCGGCGGCTGGCCTATCCGATGCTTGACGGTGCCGCCGCCCGGCCGTCCGCCCCCGTGCTGTCGGGCGTGCGCGCGGTGTCGCTCCGCTACCGCTATCGCGGCGCCTGGAGCGACCGTTGGGACGGCACCGCCGCGCCGCTGCCTGACGCGGTGGAGATGGTGGTCGTCCGCCGCGACGGCGTCGCCTTGCGCCAGATGTTCCTCACCGGAACCGGTTATGTCCCGACGCCCAACTGAGCGGGAAACCGATGGGGAACAGGGCGCGGCGTTGCTGACGGTGTTGCTGCTGGTGGCCGTCATATCGGTGCTGGCCGCGACCGCGCTGGAGAAATTGCGCCTGTCGACGCGGCTGGCCGGCAACGCCGCCGCGATCGACCAGGGCCGGGCCTACGCCCAGGCGGCCGAGGTCATGGCGCTGACCCGCATCGACAACGTGCTGGGCCAGAACCCGGACCGCGTCACGCTGGCGGGCGGGTGGAGCGGGCGGCCCTTCGGTCTGCCGCTGCCGGGCGGGGTGGCGACGGCGCGATTGAGCGACGGCGGCAACTGCTTCAACCTCAACGGCCTGGTGACGCAGGCCGGACCGGGCCTCTACCGCGCCGATCCGGCTCAGCGCGCGCTTTTCGTCCGCTTGCTGACGCTGGTCGGCGTGACGGCCACGGTGGCGGAACAGGTGGCGGGCGGGGCGGGCGACTGGATCGACAGCGACGACCAGCCCCAGCCGTCCGGCGCGGAGGACCCGACCTATCTGGCGCAAGAACAGCCCTATCGCACCGCGGGCACGCTGATGGCCGACCCGTCCGAATTGCGCGCGGTGGCGGGCGTGACGCCGGACATCTACGCCCGCGTCCGCCCCTGGGTCTGCACGCTGCCCCGCGCCGCCGCCTCCGCCCTCAACGTCAACACGCTGACCCCCGAACAGGCGCCGCTGGTCGCCATGCTGTTCCCCGGCAACCTGTCGGTGGCGGCCGCGCGCCAGCTGCTGCTGCGCCGCCCGCCCCAGGGCTGGGCCGATCCCGGCGCGCTGTTCGCCGGGGCGGCGGCGCAGGGGATCGTGCCGGACGGGTCGGCCGCCGGCAATACCGCGGTCCGGACGGTCTGGTTCAACCTTGCGGTCGACGTGACCTTGGGGCCGGCGACCGTGCAGGAAACCGCGCTGATCGACGCGGGCCGCTTGCCAGCGCGCCTCGTGTCGCGGCAGTGGGGCGAACCGTCGTGACCGCCACCTATCTCTTCCTGCCCCCGGGCGACGGGCCGTGGCGCTGGGCGCGCGTTCGGGACGGCGCGTTGGCGGAAGGGGAGGGGCTGCCCCCAGATATCGAACGCGTGGTCGCGGTCGTACCCGCCGACGCGGTGGCGCTGCACTGGGCCGACCTGCCCGCGCGCAGTTCCGCCCAGGCCGCCGCCGCCGCCCGCCTGCTCGCCGCGGAGGCGAGCGCCGCGCCCGCGTCCGAACTCCACGTCGCGGTGGGCGAACCGGGGGCGGGCGGCGAGCGTCCGATCGGCGTGGCGGAGGCGGGCTCGGTGCGCCTGTGGCTCGAACGCCTCGCCCGCGCCGGCATCGATCCGGACGCGCTGGTGCCCGCCCCGATGTTGTTGCCCGACCCCGGCGAGGAATGGGTCCGCGCCGAGCTGGGGGGGCAGGGGATCGCCCGCGGCCCCGGCGCCGGCTTCGCCGACGAGCCGCGACTGACCGAATTGATGACCGGCGGCGCCGTCCCCCGCACGCTGGATCGCGGCGCGCTCGCCGATGCTCTGGGGGCCGCCCCCACTCTCGACCTGCGCCAGGGGCCGTTCGCGCGCCGCCGCCGGGTCGGCATCGACTGGCGACTGGTTCGCCGGCTGGGCTGGCTGGCGGCCGCGACCCTGATCGTGACCGTGCTGACCGACGTGGCGCGTCTGGTCCGCTACGACCTGGGCGCGGACGTGATCGACGCGCGTGCCGACGCGGCCGCGCGCGCCGGCCTGCCCCGCGGGCAGACCGTGACCGACGCCGACCGCCAGCTGGCCGAGCGGTTGCGCCAGCTTCGCGGCCCGGGCCAGGGCTTTTCCGCCAGCGCCGCCGCCGCCGCCGCCGCGGTGCGCGGCGTTCCGGGCACCGAGCTGACCTCGCTCGCCTTCCAGCCGGACGGCACGCTTCGCCTGGGCGTCGCCGCCGATCGCGAGGCGGCGCCGACCGACCTGCGCGCCGCCATGCGCCGCCAGGGTTTGGCGGTCGACGCCGGCACCTTCGCCAGCGCGGGCGGCCGCGTGACCGGCGAGTTCACGGTGCGGCCGCGATGAGGGCGAGGGGATGAGCGGCCTGCGCGCCTGGTTCGACGCCCGTTCGCTACGCGAGCGGCGGCTGATCCTGGTCATGCTGGGGCTGGCCGCCGTCACGCTTGCCTGGGCGGGCATCCTGCGCCCGCTGAACGACGGCTTGGCCGGCGCGCGCGAACGCTACGCCGGCGCGGTGGAGCGGCTGGGCGAGGCGGAAGCCGGCGCCGACGCCGTCCGCGCCGCCGCCCGCGACGGCGCGCGCCCGCTCGCCGGGCCGCTGCTCGACACCGTCCGCGCCCGCGCCGACGAGGCGGGCTTCGCGCTCGACGCGCTGGAACCCGACGGTGCCGACCGGGTGCGCGTCTCGATCCCGACCGCGCGGCCCGGCCCGCTGTCCGCCTGGCTGGCGCGGGGCGAGGCGGCGGGCCTGCTGGTCGACGAGGCAACATACACCGACAAGGGCGACCGCACCGTGTCCGCCGTCGTCGTGCTCAGGGCGCGGCGGCCGTGAGGCGTTTCGCGCTGCGCACCGGTCGTCCCGCGCTGATGGCCGCGATGGGCATGATCGCGCTGGTGGCGTTCCTGCCCATGCGGCTCGCGCTCGGCTGGCTGGACCTGCCCGCCCAGGGGCTAACGGCCGCGCGGGTGTCGGGCAGCGTCTGGGGCGGCACGCTGACGGGTGCGCGCTTCGGCGACCTGGCGCTGGGCGACCTGTCCGCAGGCGTGTCGCCGTTGCCGCTTTTGATCGGTCGCGCGCGCGTGATCCTGTCGGGTCCCAATCCAGGCGCGGGCGACGCTCGACCGCTGTCGGGCGCGGTGACGCTCGGCCGGCACCTGCTGGGCGTGGACGGACTGTCGGCGAGCCTTGCGACCGGCAACGTGTTCGCGCCGCTGCCCGTCTCCGCGCTCGACCTGACGGCCGTCACGATCCGCTTTCGCGACGGCGCGTGCGAAGCGGCGGAGGGGCGGGTGGGCGTGTCCCTGTCGGGCGATCTTGGCGGCGTGGCGCTTCCCCCGACGCTGACGGGCGCCGTCCGCTGCGACGGTCGCGCGCTGCTGATCCCGCTCGCCAGCCAGGCCGGCACCGAACAGCTCTCGCTGCGCGTCACCCCCGACGGCCGCTATCGTGCCCAGCTTTCCGTCCGCCCCACCGAGCCGTTGGCGGGCGCCAAGCTGGAAGCTGCGGGCTTCGTCGCGGGGCCGGACGGGTACGGACTGGCGGCGGAAGGGGCGTTCTAGGCGACGCCCGACGTTCCGAAGCGGTTCAGGGCCGCTTTCGCCTGGCGGCGATCACGGCGACGCCGAGGCATAAAGCGACGGCGATCAGCAGCATCGGTGACATTCCGTTCCCCCCTTCACGTCAACTGACCCGGTCGGTTTGCTACACCCTCGCCGCGCGCCCGTCCGCCTCGATCCTGCCGCTACTTGTCACCGCCGCGCACAGGTCGGCGCTGGAATAAGGCTTGCACAGCACGCGCGCGCCGTCGTCGGCGGGGATCGCGCCGGGATCGCCGGTGGCGAACACCACCACCACGTCGGGACGAACGTCGCGCGCCCGCGCGGCCAGTTCGGGTCCGGTAGCGCCGGGCAGGTTGACGTCGGTCACCAGCACGTCGACCGGTGCGGTCTGGAGCGCCACCAGCGCCTCCTCCGCGCTGCCCGCCTCGATCACCGCGCAGCCCTCGTCCATCAGCATGTCCGCGACGCTGGCGCGGATCAGCGCGTCGTCCTCGACCAGCAGGACGGTGCGGGCCGCAGACGGCTGGGTCAGCGAAGCCGCACCGGCCGCACCGGCCACGGCGGCCGGCCCGGCTGCGCCGGGTTCGACGTCACGAGCGGCCGGCCCGGCTGCGCCGGGTTCGACGTCACGAGCGGCCGGCCGCGCCAGCGGTTCGACGCCGCCGGCCGGCCGCGCCAGCGTTTCGACGCTCGACGCTGCCTCCCGCCCCATCGACCCCGCCGCCGCCCGTTGTCGCTGGTTCGCGATCACGTGCCGGAACTTCCGCGCCAGCGCCTCGCGGGTGTACGGCTTGCTCAACAGTTCCAGCCCCGCGTCCAGGCGTCCGCCATGGACGATCGAGTTCTCCGTATAGCCCGACGTGAACAGCACGGCGATGTCGGGCAACCGTTCGCGCGCGCGCCGGGCCAGTTCGGGGCTCTTGAGCGTGCCGGGCATCACCACGTCGGTGAACAGCACGTCGATGGGGATGCCGCTTTCCACGATCGCCAGCGCGGCCCCGGCGTCGGGCGCCTTGAGGACGCGATAGCCCAGCTCGCCCAAAAGCTCGACCACCGTGGCGCGGACCTCGGCGTCGTCCTCTACCACCAGCACCGTCTCGTTGCCGCCGGTGACGGGACCGGTGTCGGTCGACACCTCCGTGTCCTCCGCCGCCAGCGCGCGCGGCAGGTACAGGCGCACCGTGGTGCCGTGCCCGACCTCGGAGTAGAGCTTCACGTGTCCGCCCGACTGCTTGACGAAGCCGTAGACCATGGACAATCCCAGGCCCGACCCCTTGCCCTCCGCCTTGGTGGAGAAAAAGGGCTCGAACACCTTGGCCATCGTCTCCGGGCTCATGCCAGAGCCCGTGTCGCTGACCGCCAGCATCACGTACTGGCCCGGCGTCACCTCGTCATGGGTGCGGGCATAGGCGTCGTCCAGGCGCGCGTTCGCCAACTCGATCGTCAGCTTGCCCTGGCCGTCCATCGCGTCGCGCGCGTTGATCGCCAGGTTCAGGATCGCGTTCTCGACCTGGGCGGGGTCGATGAAGGTGTTCCACAGGCCGCCGCCGAACACCGTCTCCACCTCCACGCCCTCGCCGATCGCGCGGCGCAGCATGTCGTCCATGCCCGCCACGAAGCGCGACACGTTGACCACCTTGGGCTCCAGCGCCTGGCGTCGACCGAACGCCAACAGCTGGGCTGCCAGCTTGGCGCCGCGCTGGACGCCGCCCATCGCGTTGGCGACCCGCCGCTCGGCCCGGTCGTTGCCCGCCACGTCTTTCAGGAGCAGTTGCAGGTTGCCGCCCACCACCTGGAGCAGGTTGTTGAAGTCGTGGGCGACGCCGCCGGTCAGCTTGCCCACCGTTTCCATCTTCTGCGCCTGGGCCAGCTTGGCCTCGCTGTCGCGCCGACGCGCGATCTCGTCGATCACCCGGTGTTCCAGCGTCTCGTTCAGCTGGCGCAGCTGGTCCTCGGCACGCTCGCGGTGGCGCACCTGGCGCGCCAGGTCGTCCGCGCGGTCGCGCAACGCCGCCTCGGCCGCGCGCCTGTGGGTGATGTCGGTGTGGACGCCCACCCATTCCTCGATCGCGCCGTCGGCGTCCAGCACGGGCAGGCCGCGGATCGCGAAGGTGCGCCACACGCCGTCGTGCCGCCGCACGCGATGCTCGTGGACGAAGGGCCCGCGCGCCGCCACCGCCGCCTCCCACGCGGCCAGGGTGGCGGCCGCGTCGTCGGGGTGGACCGCGGCCGACCAGCCGTGATCCTGATAGTCCGCCCGGCCCTGACCCGTCAGCGCCCCCCAGGCGGCCTGCTCCCCGGTCATCCGCCCCTGCGCGTCGTTGGTCCACAGCACGCCGTGGACCGCGTCGACCGCGGTGGCGAAGCGCCGGTGCGCGAGCGCCGCCGCCCGCTCGGCCGCCACGCGCTCGCTGTTGTCGACGATGGTGCACAGCACGCCCGCCGGCCGCCCGTCGTCGCCGTAGACGGGGGTGTAGTAGAGGTGGAGGTAGAGGACGCGGTGCGTGCCGTCCGGGTCGATGAACTCGATCGGCTGGTCCGTCAGCGCCTGCGTCTGCCCCGCCAGCCCGGCGGCCATGATCGGGCGGTTGAAGTCCCACACCTCCGGCACCGCGGTCGCCACCGGTTCGCCCAGGATCTGCGGGTGACGCGCGCCGATGATGGGGCAATAGGCATCGTTGTAGAACATCCGGTGGTCCGGCCCCCACAACAACACCTTGGCCACGGGCGAGTTGACCAGGTTCGCCACCGTGGTCCGCAGTACGGCGGGCCATTCGGCCGAACAGCCCATCGGATGCGCCGACCAGTCCTTGCCCCGGATCAGCGCGCCGCAGGTCCCGCCGGCCGGCGGCCAGGGCGCGCGCCTGGTGTCGGTGGACGGCCCCGCGCGCAACGCCCGCAGTCCCGCGCGCACCACCTCGGACGCGTTGGCATAGTCCCCCGACGCCAGCTGCGCGTCGAGATAGTCGCGAAGCTCGGGCGTCAGCGAGACGTTCGCCGACGGGCGTACGGGGGCCGGGGGGCGGGTGGTCGGGCGATCGCTCATTGGCCGGGGATGATCCGATGGGGAGGTTGTGTCAACTGATGCCATAAAGCCACGGGCGTGATAACAGGTTATTAAGACGGTGTTTCCCGCCGCGACGACACGCCTGCGCCTGTCCGGAGCCGTCATCCGATCGGATGATGCATGTGCGGGCGGATCGTGCCATTCTGGCCCTGTTTCGGGCGGGGGGAGCGGTCCGATGGGAACACGGGCGGGACCGGCCGCGGCGGTGCGCCGGATGTACGAGGAATTGGCCGACGGCCTGGATCCCACCGGCGTGATCGAGGCGCTGGCGACCGCGCTCGACGTGGAGGTGGTCTTGGCGATGGAGGTCAGCCTGTCGGGTGCAGCCCCGCCCAACATGGCGCTCGCCGAACGCGGCGGCAACAGCCGCGCCCCCGGTTTGAGCGATTACCGCGTCGGCCGCTATCTGAACGACCCCGGCATCGGACTGGTCGCGCGGGCCGGGGGACGGGTGGGCGATTTCGACATGCATCGCGACCTGGATGCCGACTTCCTGGCCGCCGACCCGTTCAGCCGCTGGTGCCGGGACGAGGTGCGGCTGGATGCCCGCGCCGCGGCCTGGGATCGAGAGACGCCAGACCGGTTGTTCGCCGTGTCCGCCAACCGCGCCGTGGGGCGGCCGCCGCTCGACGAGGCGGGGCGCCGCCTGTTGCTGGAAACCTTCGCCCATCTGCGCCGCGTGCGTCGGCTGCGGCGGCTGGCGGGCGTTCGGCCGGAAGGATCGGAGCTGGTGCTGGATGCGGACGGCCGGGTTCAACAGGCGACGCCGAGTGCCGCGCGGCTGATGGCGGGCGGGCGCGGCCTGACGCTGCGTCGCGACCGGCTGGTGGCGGACGACCGGCGCGACCGGCCCGCGCTGGACGCTATGCTGGCGTGCGCGGTGCTGCCGCCCGCGATGGGCGGTCGCGAGGGGGCGGCGGCGCTGCGTCGGGCGGCGGACCATCGACCGCTGCTGGTGCGCGCGCATCCGCTGGCGCCCACCCCCGGCGTCGGCGCCTATCTGGGCGGCGCGCTGGTGCGGATGCTCGACCCCGCCGACGCGGTGCCGGCGCGCCGGGACGAGTGGCGGATGCTGTTCGGCTTCACGCCGGCCGAGGCCCGGCTGGCCGCCGCGCTGCTGGCGGACGAAGCCAATTTGCGCGAGGTCGCGGAGCGGCTGGGCGTCAGCCACAACACCGCCCGGACCCAGGCGGCCAGCCTGTACGGCAAGGCGGGGGTGCGGGGCCAAGTGGGGCTGGTGCGGCTGCTGACCCGGCTGGGCTGATCTTTTTCGCGCGCCATCATCCGGATGGGGGATGCGCACGCCCCCCGCGGTTCGCCACAAGGTCGGGCGGGGACGTAAGAGGGGGGAAATCCGATGCCACAAGTCTTGATACGCGCGATGGTGCCCGTCGCGCTCACCGCCGGGCTCGCGGTCGCCGCGCCCGCCCGCGCCCAATGCCCGGACGTATCCAAGAACGGCGCGTCGGGCAGCTATACCAGCGACCAGCTCTACACGGCCGTGCGCCACGGGACGGACGCGGGCGGCGACCTGGACCTGTCCGATTGTTCGGGCGTGCCGGGTGTCGGCTGGGTCACCAGCCAGCCCGACTACACGTTTCGCCTGACCGGCAACGAGGCCAAGCGCCGACGCCTGCAATTCCGCGTGGACGGCACGTGCGACACGGTGCTGCTGGTCAACACGCCCGCCGGCCGCTGGCGCTTCGACGACGACGGCGCCGGATCGCTGGACCCGAAGGTCGACATAGAGGCGGCGGGCAACGGCATCTACGATATCTGGGTCGGCACCAGCGGCCAGGAGAATTGCCGCGCGACGCTTTTCACCGAGACGTTCAACAATTCGGCCGCGATCGCCGACCGCGCGACGCGGCGGGAGAACACGCGCGCCAGCGTCAAGCGCAGCGAGTGAGGCTCGGGGGCACTCAACAGGTCCGCTCGCCGCTCCACGCCGGCAATATGCGGAACCGGCGCTTGCCCCAGTAGCTGAGGTCCATGGAGAAGCGCACGGGTGCGCCCGGCCGGCTATACACCTGCTGGTCGCCCCGCTCCACCATGCCGCGGCCGCCCGTGGCGGTGGCGCAACTTCGCCAGCCCGCCTTTTCCAGCGCCTCGGCGATCGCGTACACCGCGTACTGGTCGCGGTCGTGCCACAGCGTCAGCTGGCGGAAACCGCCGCGCCCGTCGCTGCCCGCCAGGTCCACCGCCGCCTCGAACGGGCCATGGCCTTCCAGCATCACGCCGCCGCGCCGGCACCGCAGCAGGTTGGTCATCTCCAGGCAGGCGGCGAACCCCGCCGCCCGCGCGTCCGCCAGGCTGCCGCTGACGGGCAGGTTTCCGTACGCGACGTGCGCGGGCGGTACCAATGGCGGCCCTCGGTCGCATCCCGCCAGCAGCGCTGCCCCCGACGCGGCCACCCATGCCGTCGCCGACGCCGCCGCCCTGAACCGTCGCGTCACGCCGTCGCCTCCCCTGGTTCGCCGCGCTCCGACCCGTCCTGCTCCAGCTCGCCGCGCCATCGCGCCAGGCACGACAGCGCGGCCATCTCGCCCGCCATCGCCGCCGCCTGGGGCAGGGCCGGGGCGCCGCTCAGGAACAGCACGCCCGCGAACGCCACGCCGGTGACGGCGGCCGCCGCCCCCAGCCGTCCCGCGACCCCCAGCCCTGCCCAGTCCCCTTCGACCAGCTTCCACGCCGCCCACAGATGCCCCAGGCCCAGGCCGGCGGTGACGGTCGCCAGCGACACCGCGCCGCCCGCATTGCCTGCGTCGAGCCGGGGCCCCGTCCAGCCGACGCCGTCGGGCGTCAGAAAGGGGCTGCCGTGCGCGGCGCTCCACAGCATCATCGCCGCCACCGGCACCAGCACGCCCGCCGCCAGCGCGTAGGCGGCCATTACGAACCGGCCGGGCCGGTGCGTCCAGGTTTCGCGCCACCCGACCCACAGGCAACCCAGCGCGAAGGCCAGTTCCGTGCCCTCCTCGACGGCGGCGGCGAACTCGATGCGCATGGCCGCCGCCCATTCGCGGCGGTGCGGCTCCAGGGCGCGCGTCGCGACCTCCATCGCCGCGCGGGCCAGCGCGTTCCTCACGCGTCCGGCACCGGGCGCCGACGGGAAGGGGCGGGTGCGGCCGCGATCGCGGTCGCCGCGACGGTGCGCGCCAGCGCCGCCCCGGCCGCGGTCAAGCGATAGGCATGGCGGGCCGGCCGTCCCGCCCGTTCGGGCTCGCGCCATTCCGACGTGACCAGCCCCGCGTCGCTCATCCGCATCAGCAGCGGGTAGAGCGTGCCGGAACTGCACCCCGTTTCCTTCATCAGCTCGTATCCGTGCCGCCACTGCGCGGGCCGCGCCGACAACGCCGCCAGCAGCGCGATCATTCGTGCGGAAGGCCGTCGATCGGAACTCACGCCGTAAATCTACATATATCGGTTACACCGTCAATCCCCGGACTCGGTACGTACCCATCCCTCGGATCCGAACGGCCTCGGACCGCCTTTCCGACAACGGGACACTTTATCTCCTGAACTGGATTGACAAAGATGCTACCGATCTGGAACTTTTCGTTAGGGACGTTTGAACAAGCGTTTACGAAACAAAAGGGGTGTTCATGCTTCGAATTTTAACGCGGCCGATGGTCGCGATGGGTAGCGCTTTGGCCGCAGCGATCGCCTTGGCCAGCCCGGCCTACGCCATAGACACGACGTTCACGGACGAGGCGCAGAGCTATATCGTCGGCCAGACCGGCACCGGCACCCAGGCGGCGACCCCGCCGGGCAACCGCATCTACAACGCGCCCGGCGGCACCTTCACCGGGGTCGTCGGCCTGCTCATCCAACGCACCGCCGGCAATTTCGTCTGTTCGGGGGCGCTGCTCGGCGATCGCATGTCCATCCTGACCGCCGCGCATTGCGTCAGCAACGGCGGCGGCGTCGCCGGCTCCGACCTCTTGGGGATCAGTGCCTTTTTCCGCGGCCCCAACGCGGGCGAGGATACGCTGATCTATCCCAGCGCCGGCGTGCTGGACCCGAACGTCACCGCGCGTACCGTCGCCAACGTCATCGTCAATTCGGGCTACACCGGCCAGGTGATCGATCAGAACGACATCGCCGTCCTGCGCTTGTCGGATTTCGCGCCGCAATTCGCCGAAGGCTACGGCATTTTCGCCGGCGACCTTCAGGGCCGCGAATACACCGTCGCCGGCTACGGCACGCGTTCCACGACCGGCGGCGCGCTGGGCACCACCTTCGCGGACGGCAGCGGCCAGAACGCCGGACCCAACCGCCTGCGTCAGGGCACCAACCGCTACGACTTCAGCTACGGCGACAGTGATTTCGGCGGCAAGTTCACCAGCACCAATCCCGGCCGCGCAGGATGCACCGGGGCGCCCGGCGAGAATTACTTCTGCACCACGGCGCAGATCAACAACGTCTGGATCGCCGACTTCGACAACGGCACGGCGGCGAACGACGCCACTTGTCTGTTCGCCACCAACGTCGCCGGCCTGGCGCCCGGCAACGCCAAATATTGCAACCTCGGCACCGGGGCGCGTGAAGTCAGCACCGCGGGCGGCGATTCGGGCGGCCCGCAGTTCGTGGACGGCCAGATCTCGTCGGTGACGTCGTTCGGCCAGTCCTACGGCACGCTGAACGGCGATATCCGCGTCGGCCTCCAGTCCAGCTTCGGCGAGTTCAACGGCTTCGTGCCGACCTCGATCCACCAGGCGTTCATCATGGGCTCCATGGTTCCCGAGCCGTCGTCATGGGCGATGATGATCGGCGGCTTCCTGCTGGTCGGCGGCGCGATGCGCCGCCGCCCGACGGTGCGGTTCGCCGCGGCCTGATCGTCCGACGTCCTGGCGTCCCGGGGGCCGCCGCCTTTGGCAAGGCGGCGGCCCTCTCGCATTGTGCCGAGGGCGGGCGGCCGCCGCCCCCGCTTTCAACCGCCCCGCCGCTTCCTATCTCGGTCCCTTGTAGCGCACGTCGCGGAACAGAGGTAGAACGACCCGCATGTCCTTGACCCACATCACCGTCCGCGGCGCGCGCGAGCACAACCTCAAGGACGTGGAAGTCACGATCCCGCGCGACACGCTGACCGTCATCACCGGCTTGTCCGGGTCGGGCAAGTCGTCCCTCGCCTTCGACACCATCTACGCCGAGGGGCAGCGCCGCTACGTCGAGAGCCTGTCCGCCTATGCGCGCCAGTTCCTGGAACTGATGCAGAAGCCCGACGTCGACCATATTGAGGGGCTGTCGCCCGCCATCTCGATCGAGCAGAAGACCACCAGCCGCAACCCGCGCTCGACGGTCGCGACCGTGACCGAGATCTACGATTACATGCGCCTGCTCTGGGCGCGGGTCGGCATCCCCTATTCGCCCGCCACCGGCGAGCCGATTGCGGCGCAGACCGTCAGCCAGATGGTGGACCGCGTGATGAGCCTGCCGGAGGGGACGCGCCTCTTCCTGCTCGCCCCCGTGGTCCGCGGCCGCAAGGGCGAGTTCAAGCGCGAGCTGGCCGAATGGCAAAAGGCCGGCTTCACCCGCGTGCGCGTCAACGGCGAGGTGTACGACATCGAGGAGGCGCCCGTCCTCGACAAGAAGTTCAAGCACGACGTCGAGGTGGTGGTCGACCGGCTGGTTGTGCGCGACGACGTGGCCGCGCGGCTGGCCGACAGTTTCGAGACCGCGCTGAAACTCGCCGACGGCTTGGCCTATATCGACCCCGCCGACCCGGTAGAGGCCGCGACCCCTAAGTCCGTGGTGCTGGGCGATCACGCCCCGCCCGGCCGCATCGTCTTTTCCGAACGCTTCGCCTGCCCTGTCTCGGGCTTCACCATCTCCGAGATCGAGCCGCGGCTGTTCTCGTTCAACGCCCCCCAGGGCGCGTGTCCCACCTGCGACGGGCTGGGCGAGAAATTGCTGTTCGACGACGACCTGGTCGTCCCCAACCACGACCTGTCGCTGACCAAGGGCGCGGTCGTCCCCTGGGCCAAGTCCAACCCGCCCAGCCCCTATTACATGCAGGTGCTGGGCAGCCTCGCGCGCGAATACGGCTTTGAGCTTTCCACCCCCTGGAAGGACCTCGACCCCAAGGTCCAGTCCGTCATCCTCCACGGCACCAAGGGCAAGGCCGTCAGCTTACGCTTCGTCGACGGCAAGAAGGCGTACGAGGTCAAGAAGCCGTTCGAGGGCGTGATCGGCAACCTCCAGCGGCGCTTGGCGCAGACGGAGAGCGCCTGGATGCGCGAGGAGCTGGCCCGCTACCAGTCCCCGCGCGCGTGCGAGACGTGCGGCGGCGCCCGCCTCAAGCCGGAGGCGCTGGCGGTCAAGGTGGCGATGCACGACATCAGCCACGCCGCTAGGCTTTCGGTTGTCGACGCGCTGTCGTTCTTCGCGAACCTGCCCGATCACCTGAACGACCAGCAGCGCGCGATCGCCGAGCGCATCCTGAAGGAGATCGTCGAGCGGCTCGGCTTCCTCAACAACGTCGGCCTCGATTACCTGAACCTCGACCGCACCAGCGGCACGCTGTCGGGCGGCGAGAGCCAGCGCATCCGCCTGGCGTCCCAGATCGGGTCGGGCCTGTCGGGCGTCCTCTACGTCCTCGACGAGCCCAGCATCGGCCTGCACCAGCGCGACAACGACATGCTGCTCGCCACGCTGCGTCGGCTCCGCGACCTGGGCAACACCGTGCTGGTGGTCGAGCATGACGAGGACGCGATCCGCACCGCCGACTACGTCATCGACATGGGGCCGGGCGCGGGCGTTCGCGGCGGCCAGGTCGTGGCCTCGGGCACGCTGGACGAAGTGCTGGCGACCGAAGGCAGCGTGACGGCCGACTATCTGAACGGCACGCGCGAGGTGCCCGTGCCCGCCCGCAGGCGAAAGGGCACCGGCAAGAAGCTCACCGTCCACAATGCCACCGCCAACAACCTGACCGGCGTCACCGCGTCGATCCCGCTCGGCACCTTCACCTGCGTGACGGGCGTGTCGGGGTCGGGCAAGTCCTCCTTCACCATCGACACGCTGTTCGCCGCCGCCGCGCGCGAGCTGAACGGCGCGCGCGTGCTGGCGGGCCGCCACGACCGCATCGCCGGGCTCCAGCACCTCGACAAGGTCATCGACATCGACCAGTCGCCGATCGGCCGTACCCCGCGCTCCAACCCCGCCACCTATACCGGCGCCTTCACCTGCATCCGCGACTGGTTCGCCGGCCTGCCGGAGGCGCTGGCCCGCGGCTACAAGCCCGGCCGCTTCTCCTTCAACGTCAAGGGCGGCCGGTGCGAGGCGTGCCAGGGCGACGGCGTGCTCAAGATCGAGATGCACTTCCTACCCGACGTCTACGTCCAGTGCGACGTCTGCCACGGCGCCCGCTACAACCGCGAGACGCTGGAGGTGAAGTGGAAGGGCCACTCGATCGCCGACGTGCTCGACATGACCGTCGAGGACGCGGCCGTCGCCTTCGCCGCCGTTCCCGCGATCCGCGACAAGATGGCGATGCTGGTCGAGGTGGGCTTAGGCTACGTCAAGGTCGGCCAGCAGGCGACCACGCTGTCCGGCGGCGAGGCGCAACGCGTCAAGCTCGCCAAGGAACTCAGCCGCCGCGCCACCGGCAACACGCTCTACATCCTCGACGAGCCCACGACGGGCCTCCACTTCGAGGACGTGCGAAAGCTCCTCGAAGTCCTCCACGCCTTGGTCGAGCAGGGCAACACCGTGGTGGTGATCGAACACAATCTCGACGTCATCAAGACCGCCGACTGGCTGCTTGACCTGGGGCCGGAGGGCGGCGTGAAGGGCGGTAAGATCGTCGCGGAGGGCACGCCGGAGACGGTGGCGGCGGTGGAGGGCAGCTTCACCGGCCGCTACCTGGCGCCGCTGTTGGACAAGGGCAGGGGGGTGGAACGGGTGGCGGCGGAGTGAGCGCTGCCCTTGTCAGTCACCGGGTCCAGTGGCTGACGACGTAGCGCGACGCCGCGCTGGTCCGCTCCACCGTCTCCGTATACCCCGCCGCCGACAGCTTGCTGGCCGTCACCAGCCGCAAGGCGATGCTGGCCACCGGATAGATCAGCAGGCATACCAGTAGAATAATCACCATCATGGCGGCGGGGTCGCGCTTCCGGCCGGCGATCCGGATGCGGCGCAGACCGGCGCCGTTCGCGCGGCGCGGCAACAATCCGGTCAGCCCGAATGTCGCGATGCCGAAGCCGAGCGGCGGAAAAGCGCTCATCGCGGTGTTCGTATCTATCGTCGGCGGAAGCGTACGGAGCGCCTCGACGAGATACAGACATTCGCCGACGCCGTACCAGATCATGTATAGCCCGCCGATCAGTGCCAGCCCGCTCACCACTCGATGCCAGGGCCGCCATTTTGAGGCGCCGTCATCCACTACAAGATCTCTCGCCGAACGACTTCCGCCATGCCGCAAGACCGATGACGAAGCCCGGCTTTCAATAGCCTAGGCCCGCCGCGATGTGCATCGCGGCTTGGGCGACGAGTACGCCAGCGGCGAAGCGTGCGGCCGAGCGGGGGTCACCCCAATCGGGCAACCACTGGCCGCCGCCCCCAAGGCGAACGACCAAGAGTCCCGCCCCCACCAGTATCGCGGCCATTGGCCAACCGCTGCCCGGCAGGAGTTGCGTGACGAACCGCGGCCATGGCATCAGGGACAGCCCGATTGCCACCAAAGCAAGCGCGCCGACCGTGATCGCCCCGCCGATGATCTTATTCGAGCGTGCTGGGCGGTACGCCGCGGAGCGCGAGTTCATCGGATAATCTCCTGGCATAAGAGTCGTAATAATCTTTGGACTGCCCGCCGAATTGGTTGAGCAACGCCGAACCGAAGGCCATCTGCGGCAATCGTTTCAGAAGCGCACTCAGGCCCAGGCCCGATACAGCGTCGCCCGTGCGATCCGATGGGATCGCCGACCAGCCCGCAATCTTGTTCATCTCTCGCCAATAGGTTTTGCATTCCTCGGTCGTTATACAGGCCGGATAAGCCCAGGGCGTCGCCGCCACGTCTCGTATCAAGGACAACAGTTTGGCTCGGATCGGGATCATGGCGCGGTCGGCCAGTCGCTTTTCGATTTCCTTCGCCAGCTCCTGTCGCTGCTGGCCATTCGCAAGGCGAACGTATAGCATGGCACGCAACAGCGGTGTACAACTGGGTCGTTCGCGCCCGCAAAGGGGCCGATGCTGAACGACACCATGAAGGCCTTACCCTTCTGTTCCGTCAGGTAGAATATCGGACGCAACTCCGCATCGGCGACGCGTCGATAGGGGCCTAGTCCGGTCCGGATCATCAACTGCTCCCCGTGTGCGCGGCCACCGAACGTTTCGGATCGGATATGGTTCGGTCGGCGGGCCCATGGACCATGTTCCGGATTATGATTGACCAACATTCATGCCTGTCCGGTCGCTTCGGAACAGGTCCGGCGTGACGGGGGACCGGATCGGTCGAAAGGCTGAACATCGATCAAAGATGGTCGGGATCGAGGACGAGCGTATCACGGTGTACGTAATCGAGGTGGGACACCGGCGCCAGGTTTGCCGATAGCTCGTGCAGCCCCGCCGCGCCGAAGTCGCGTCCGTGATCGTCGCCGCACCCCCGCCAGCCGAGAAAGCGTAGGCAAGGATTTGATATAGTTTCGTTATTTTCCCGAACGCTTTTTCGCTGTCCTACAGCCTCGCTTCCTGCCTAATCCGACGGTCCCCCTTTGTTCCATAGGAGGACCGTATGATTCGAAGCATCGCCGTATCGGTGGCTTGTCCCATACCCGACGACCAGCGACGGGCCTGGGCGGAACGGGGGACGCACCCGGCCGCCGGACGCACTGGCCATCGCCAACCCGTCGCGGCGATCTCCGCGCGCCGCATGGTCGGCTGCTCCGCCCAGGGCGGCCGTCGATGAACGCCGCCGCCCCCGACGCCACCACCACCGCCGTCCCGCCGCGCGCCCAGCGCCACGACGGCTGGACGCCCGAACGCCAGCGCGCTTTCCTCGAGGCCGTCGCCGACGGCCATTCGGCCGAGACCGCGGCGCGGTCGGTCGGGCTGTCGCCCGCCTCCGCCTATGCGCTGCGCCGCCGGGCGGCGGGGGCGGCCTTCGCGCTCGGCTGGGACGCCGCCCGCCTGCTCGCGCGCGAGACGGTGGCCGACGCGCTGACCGCGCGCGCGATCGACGGGCAGGAGGAACGCGTCACCCGCGCGGACGGGTCGGAGGTGATCCGCTTCCGCTACGACAACCGGCTCGCCACCGCGATGCTGACCCGGCTCGACCGCCAGGCGGACGCGCTGAACGGTACCGGGGGCGACGCCGGCCGCGCCGCGCGCATGGCGGCGGGCGATTTCGACCAGTATCTTGACCTCGTCTCCGCCGGGGCCGGCCCGGCGCGCGCCGCCCTGTTCCTGCGCGCCCGCGACGGGGAAGGGGAGGGCGATCCGGCCACGCGCCCAGCCCCGACTCCGGCTCCGGCTCCGGCTTCGACTGCCCCCGACACGGTCCCCCGTCCGGCCTGGCCCGGCCTCGCCCGCGCCGATCACTTCCTGCGCTGGGGCGTCGGCCTGCCGCAGGAACTGGACGTGGCCGACCTCGACCCGGACGGGCGCGACGGGTGGACCGCGGAACAATGGGCGCGCGCCGAGGCCGCCGGCCTGCTCCGCTTCGCTCCCGCCGCGGGCCCAGCCGCCGACCCCGCCGCGCATCGTCCCGACGACGAGCCGGACCCTCAACTTCCTCAACTTAGCCGCGATCCCTATGTCGAGCCCGACCCCGGCGCCCGCATATGGTGGGACCAGGGGGCGGAGGAGTGGCGCACCGATTTCCCCCCGCCGCCGGACACCGATCCGGTCGAATATGCCGAATGGGGCGACGTTACCTATGAGCGCGAGCTGACCCTGGAGGAGGGGCTCGTCGCCGACCAGCTCGCCGACGCCGCCGAGGATGCTGGGCGCGAGGCCGACGAGGCGGAGCGCGACGCCTGGTTCGCGACCGTCCGCGACGCGCTGGCCGCGCTGGAGGAGCAGGAGGGGGCGGACCCGGACGCCGCGCCCGCGCCCCCGGCCTGGGTCGAGCCGGCTGCGACCGGCCTCCCGTCCGCTTCCGCCCCGAACGATACCGAAGCCCCGCCGGATCGCGTGCCCGGGCCCGGCGGAACCGACCTGCACGTCCCGCCCGTCCCCCCGCGCCTGTTCGACGAACCGGTTCCGCACGAATGCCCCGCGTCGCCGCCCCTGCCGACGAAGGCCGTCGCGGCCCCGGCCCCCGCCTGAGGGGGTATGCGGTCCCTGCCGGTCTGTCCCGCGCGCCGATACGGGCGGCCTGCGAGGAACGCCGCGCGCGTCCCGCCGTTCGTGTCACCTGTCCTTTCCCATCGGAGTACGCGCCCGTGACCAAGACATCCGACGACGCCCGCCGCCGCGGTCGCAAGCGCCGGACGCGCGACGCCGCATCGGGCCGCGACCTGCCCGTGGCCGTCGCCGCCTTCGCCGCCGGGCTGGCGGGGCTCGCCGCCGCGGCGCTGGGGGCGGCCTGGGCGATCCGTCGCGCCGACGCCCGCACCTCGCCCACCGCGCCGCCCGATCCTGGCGTCGACCCGCGCCCCGCCGCCCCCGCCGGGCCCGGCACGTCCGCGCCGACGATGGCGGCGGCGGTCAATCCCGCGGCCGAACACTCCGCGCCCGACCTCGCGCCCGGCGCCGCCGTGTCGGCTGACGCCCGCGCGCCCGAGGCGTTCCGCCCCGATCCCACCGCCGTTCCCACCGCGGAGGAGCGCGAGGCCCTGCGCCCCGCCACCGGCCCGGCTCCCGGTTTCGCCGCCGACCGCGGCGACTTCGCGTCCGGCTTGGCCCGCGCGGATTGACCCTCCACAGAAAGGATTACGACCATGAGCATCTTCGGTTCGATCAAGAAGGCGATCTTCGGCGACAACGGTCCGCTCGGCGGCCAGTTCTCGGGGCGCAAGGATACGCCCCCGCCCCAGACCACGGGCAACGAACCCACCTCCGCCCGCCCTGCGCCTCAGGCGTCCGCACCCCAGTCCGCACCCGCCCAACAGCCCGCACCACGACCCGCCCCCCAGCCGGTCGACGTCGAGGCCGTGCTCGAACAGCGTGCGCAGGCGTCGGGCCAGAAGCTCAACTGGCGCACCTCGATCGTCGACCTGATGAAGCTGCTGGGCCTCGACCCCAGCCTGTCCAACCGCGAGGAGCTGGCCGACGAGCTGGGCTATACCGGCGCCAAGGGCGGCTCGGCCGAGATGAACACCTGGCTCATCAAGGCGGTGATGCGCGAGCTGGAGAAGAACGGCGGTCAGGTTCCCGCCGCGCTCAGGGACTGAGAACGGCGGGGCGGGGGGCGTCTATTCGTTGTGCAGGAACGACGATTTGCGCCCCCCGTCGTCGGTCGGTCCCTCGGCTTCGCGCGTCCGAGGTTCGTCGGCTACCTGTTTCGGCGTCTCGTCGGCGGGGTGCAGGAAGGTGGACTTGCGCCCACCGTCGTCCTGCCCCGTGCCCTGTTCGCGACCCATGGTGTCGCTGGGCAGCTTGGCGTCGCCCGTCTTCTGATGGTCGGTGGAAATGTTGTTCCCGTCCGAGGTCGGGGTCGGATTGGGCGGGGGGTGTCCGGTCATGGCGCTCTCCTTGAAAGGCCTCAACGCCCCTGCCGCCTCCGGGGCTCCGCTACTTCTTCCGGCCCCGCCCGGCATAGATCAGCGCGCCCGCCAGCGCCGCCGACCCAACGCCCAGCCCGACCGCGGCCAGCGGCCAGTTGCGACGCTTGGTGTCGGTGGCGTCGGCGGCCTCGGTCTGTCGCTTGGCGGCGATGGCGGCATCCAGTATCTCGTTGGCGGCCCGGTCGCGGTCGTCGGTCACTTCAACTCTCCTTTGTGCCCATATCGCGCCCGGAACGCGTCGGCGAAAGCCCCCAGCCGCCCGTGCCCGATCGCGTCCCGCAGCCCCGCCATCAGCTCCTGATAGAAATGGATGTTGTGCTGGGTCATCAGCATCGCCCCCAATATCTCGCCCGACCGGATCAGATGGTGCAGGTACGCCCGCTCGAACCGGGCGCAGACGGGGCATCCGCATTCGGCGTCCAGCGGACCGCGCTCCTCGGCGAAGCGGGCGTTGCGGATGTTGACCGGCCCCCGACGGGTAAAGGCTTGCCCCGTCCGCCCCGATCGGGTCGGCAGCACGCAATCGAACATGTCGATGCCGCGCTCGACCGCGCCGACGATGTCGTCGGGCTTGCCCACCCCCATCAGGTATCGCGGCGCGTCCTCGGCCAGCTGGCCAGGCGCGTAGTCCAGGCACGCGAACATGGCGTCCTGTCCCTCGCCCACCGCCAGCCCGCCCACCGCGTAGCCATCGAAACCGATATGCTTCAGCGCGTCCGCCGACGCCGCGCGCAGGTCGCGGTCGAGCGCGCCCTGCTGGATGCCGAACAGGGCCGCGCCGTCGGCGTGGGTACCGCCGCCGTCGAACGCGTCCCGGCTGCGCCGCGCCCAGCGCATCGATCGTTCCATCGCGGCGGCGCGCACGTCGCGGTCGGCGGTGGTGGGCACCAGCTCGTCAAAGGCCATGACGATGTCCGACCCCAGCAACCGCTGCACCTCCATCGACCGTTCGGGGCTCAGCATGTGGCGGCTGCCGTCCAGGTGCGACTGGAACTCGACGCCCTGTTCGGACCGCTTGGTGCGCGCGGCCAGGCTCATCACCTGATACCCACCCGAATCGGTCAGGATCGGCCGGTCCCAGCGCATGAAGCCGTGCAGGCCCCCCAGCCGCGCTACCCGTTCCGCGCCGGGGCGCAGCATCAGGTGATAGGTGTTGCCCAGGATCACGTCGGCGCCCGCCGCCCGCACCTCGTCGGCGCGCATCGCCTTGACGGTGGCGGCGGTGCCGACCGGCATGAAGGCGGGGGTGCGGATCTCGCCGCGGCGCATGGCGATCCGCCCCAGCCGCGCCCGCCCGTCGCGCGCCTCGATGCGGAACGCGAAGCGCGGACGCGTCAACGCCGTCCCCGCCGCTTGCCCCGACCCTCGCCGGGCGCCCCCTCCGGTCCGCCCTGGGCGGCGGAACGGAAGCCGATCAGCTCCGCGCGCTGGAGCAGCCCGTCGTGATCCGCGTCCAGCCGGTCGAACACCGCCGCGAACCGCGCCTGCATCTCCGCCAGGGTGATCCGGTTGTCGCCGTCCCGGTCCATCTCGAACGGGCTGGGCAGCGCGTTGCGGTCGCCCAGCCAGCGCTGCGCCCAGTCAGCATAGCCGATATAGCCGGTGCTGCCCTTCTGCGCGCCGTCCGCGGTCACGAAGGCGCGGACGACGCACGCGTCGCGCTCCGCCGCCGTCACCCGCGCGTCGCCGTTCGCGTCGCAGGCGGCCAGGAACATGGCGGCGGGTTCGACCAGCATGGTCGCGGGCGGCCGCGCGCGCGACGGATCCTGGGCGGGCGGCACGGCGGGCACGGCCGGTACGGCCTGGACCAGCAGCAGCAGCGCCAGCACCTAGAACACCGCCTCGACCAGCTTGGCGAAGGCGCGTGCACGGTGGCTGATCCCGGCCTTGGCTTCCGGGTTCTCCGCGAAGGTCAGGTCGCTGCCGTCCGGGCGGAAGATGGGATTGTAGCCGAAGCCCCCCGTGCCCCGCGGCGGCCAGACCAGCGTGCCGTCGACGCGGCCTTCGAACCATTCCACGTGCCCGTCCGGCCAGGCCAGCGCCAGCGCGCAGACGAAATGCGCCGACCGCGCGGCATCCGGCCCCGCCGCCTGCAACGCGTCCTCGACCCGCTGCATCGCCAGGCCGAAATCCTTGGCCTCCCCGCCCCAGCGGGCGGAAAAGATGCCCGGATCACCGTTCAGCGCGTCGACGCACAACCCGCTGTCGTCGGCCAGCGCGGGCAGGCCCGTCAGGTCGGCCGCGGCCAGGGCCTTCAGTTCCGCGTTGGCGACGAAGGTGGTGCCCGTCTCCTCCGGCTCGGGCAGGTCCAGTTCGGCCGCCGACACCGGCTCGACGCCGTAGGGGGCCAGCAGTTCGCGGATCTCGCGCACCTTGCCCGGATTATGGCTGGCAACGACCAGCCGGCCGGGCGCCAGCTTGCGGATCGCCTGGGGAACGGGGCCGCTCACGCGACCGCGCGTCCCTGTGCGGCGAAGATGTCCGCGCAGCCGATCCGCGCCAGCCGCAGCAGCCGCAGCAGCGCTTCCTCGTCGTACGTCGCGCCCTCGGCCGTCGCCTGGACCTCGGCGATATGACCGTTCTCCAGCAGCACGAAATTGGCGTCGGCGTCGGCGGCCGAGTCCTCGGGATAGTCCAGGTCCAGCACCGGCGTGCCCTGATATATGCCGCACGACACGGCGGCGATCTTCTGGCGCACCGGGTCCGCCTCGATCTTGCCCGCCTTCATCAGCCCGTCCACCGCCATCCGGAGCGCGATCCAGCCGCCCGAGATCGACGCGGTGCGGGTGCCGCCGTCGGCCTGGATCACGTCGCAGTCGATCGTCACCTGTCGCTCGCCCAGCAGTTTCAGGTCGGTGACGGCGCGCAGCGAGCGCCCGATCAGCCGCTGGATCTCCTGCGTCCGGCCCGACTGCTTGCCCTTGGCCGCCTCTCGGCTGCCGCGAGTGTGCGTGGCGCGCGGCAGCATCCCGTATTCGGCCGTCACCCATCCTTCTCCCTTGCCGCGCAGGAAGGGGGGCACGCGTTCTTCAACGGACGCGGTCACCAACACGCGCGTGTCGCCGAAGCCGATCAGTACCGATCCCTCCGCGTGGCGGGTATAGCGGGGCTCGACGGTGATGGGGCGCATCTGGTCGGGCGCGCGGCCGCTGGGGCGCATGGGAAACTCCTGAATGGGTGGGATCAGATACCGGTCCTAGCCCCGCCGGTGTCCGGGCGCCAGCCGTCGCTCACGTTGAGGACCTGGGCCCTGCGGCCTATGTCGGGCCTCGTGACTCGCCCCCCGCCCGTCGCCGAACTGTCCGTCCGCGCTCGCGACGTGTTTCGCGCGGTGGTCGACGGCTATCTGTCCAGCGGCGTTCCCGTGGGCTCGCGCACCCTGTCCGAGCGCGCGGGCCTGAACCTCAGCCCCGCCTCCATCCGCGGCGTGATGCAGGAGCTGGAGGAACGCGGCCTGCTGGCGGCGCCGCACACGTCCGCAGGGCGGATGCCGACCGAACGGGGCCTGCGCCTGTTCGTCGACGGCATGATGCACGTGCTGGAACCCACGCCCGAGGAACGCGCCGAGATCGAGCGCCGCGCCGGCCGTCGCGGGCCGGTGGAGGAGGCTCTGGCGACCACGGCGGCCGTGCTGTCCGGCCTGTCGGCGTGCGCGGGGCTGGTGCTGGTGCCCAAGCGCGAGGTGCGGCTGCGCTCGATCGGCTTCGTGCCGCTGGGCGAGGAACAGGCGCTGGCGGTGCTGGTGGGCGAGGACGGGTCGGTCGAGAACCGCGTGGTCGACCTGCCGCCCGACGTCGCGCCCGCCGCCCTGGCGGAGGCGGGTAACTACATGAGCGCCACGCTCGCCGGGCTGACGCTGGCGGAGGCGCGTGCGCGACTGGAACGCGAGCTGGCGCGCGACCGGTCGCTGGTCGACGGTGCCGCGCGCGAGCTGGTGGAGCGCGGGCTGGCGGTGTGGAGCGAGGACGGCGAACGCCGCCCGGTGTTGATCGTACGCGGCCAGGGCCGGCTGATCGACCCCAACGCCGCCGCCGACCTGGAACGCGTGCGCGACCTGCTGGACGACTTGGAGGGCAAGCAGGAGATCGCTTCGCTGCTCGACTCCGCGCGCGCGGGCGATGCGACGCGCATCTTCATCGGCGCTGAAAGCGAACTGTTCGCGCTGTCGGGCTCGTCGGTCATCGCCCGGCCGTTCCGCGGGCTCGACGGGCGCGTGGTCGGCGTGGTGGGGGTGATCGGGCCGACGCGGTTGAACTATGCGCGCGTCGTGCCAATGGTTGATTTCACGGCGGCCACGCTCAGCCGCGCTCTTGGACCGGCTTGAGCGGCCCCTAGATCATGAGGACAAGATGACCGACCAGACCGACGCCGACGCCCTGCGTGAGGAAACCGCCGCCGAGGCGCCCGAGTTGCGCGAGCACGACGAAGCCGCCGCCCGCATCGCCGACCTCGAAACCCAGCTGGCGGACGCGAAGCAGCAGGCGCTCTACGCCCAGGCCGAGGTTCAGAACGTCCGCCGCCGCGCCGAAAAGGAAGCTGCCGACGCCCGCGCCTATGCCGCCACCGGCTTCGCGCGCGACGTGCTGTCGGTCGCGGACAATTTGTCGCGCGCGCTGGCGGCGATCCCCGCCGACTTGCGCGAGGACGACCGGTTCAAGGGGCTGGTCGGCGGCCTGGAGGCGACGGGCCGCGAGCTGGACAGCGTATTCGCCCGCAACGGCATCACTCGCATCGAGGCGATGGGGCAGCCGCTGGACCCCAATCGCCACCAGGCGATGATGGAAGTGCCCGGCGACGCCGAGCCCGGCACGATCGTCCAGGAACTTCAGGCCGGCTACATGATAAAGGACCGGCTGCTCCGCCCGGCGCTGGTGGGGGTGGCCAAGGCGGGCTAGGCCGCTCCGACACGGAGGAACGGGCGGCGTCTGTCGCGAACGGGGGAAGCGCGGGTGGCGGTACGCAAGGTCTTCTACGTCACGGCGGGCGGTGCCGATCTGATCTCCAGCCACGAGCATTGGCGCACCGGCGGCAACAACCCGGCCGAGGTGTCGCTGACCTTTTCGGGCCAAATTCAGAGCTTCGTGCGTGCGGCGGGTGCAGAGGGTTATATGGTGTCCGCGCGGCCCACGCCGCGGCTGCTGCGCGACGGCGCCTTCACCTTCGAGGACCGTCCCCGCGCACCGCGTTCGGGCTGGCGCTATCACCTGGAGGAAGTGCGCTTCGCGCGCGGGCTGGTGCGGGCCGCGCGCGACTTCGGGGCGGACGTGGCGCTGATCGACTCCGG